>ERZ827363.109-NODE-109-length-83257-cov-16.867515_pt1 | contig 83257 bp, 74 predicted proteins | sample MGYA00519776_ERZ827363 | MGnify/ENA primary metagenome ERZ827363 (study PRJEB31778, sample SAMEA3449288) | human gut metagenome | biome: human gut; feature: human-associated habitat; material: faeces | place: United Kingdom | collected 2010/2012 ... | reverse complement strand
TGGTACTTCTCTCGATTTCCATTCAGGGAACGCTTCTTCCGTTCGCGGCCAAGAAGCTTTCGATGATCGATCCTACGGCGGATATCCGCACGACGTTTAATGATTACCAGGATGACAGCGATATCAGCTTCGTCCGGCTGCGCCTAAAGGAAGGGAGCAGCTGGTGCGGCAAGTCGCTGGCAGAGCTTCAGCTTCCGAGGGATCTTCTCGTGGCGATGATTATGAGAAATGGCGAAGTCCTTGTGCCTGACGGGAGTACGGTTCTGAAGGAAAATGACCTTCTGGTCTTTGCGGCTCACAGTTTCGAGGATGAAGAGCATCACGCTCTGGAAGAAGTCGTCGTCGACCGCGCAAGCGAAGCGGCCAATCGTCCGCTTGCCGCCATCCCCTCCTCCAGCGCCCGCCGCGTCCTCCTGATCAAGAGAGGCATAGACACCATCATTCCTTCCGGCAGCACCGTGATCAAACACGGCGATATACTCGTCTTAGCGCCGGAACTCGAGAGGGAATGAGGAAGGCGGGTTCTTGCACTAAAGAAGCAGTCCTTTTGCGGGGCTGCTTTTTCATTTCCTTTTTATATAAATCCTTAAATTTAACTACCAATTCCTTCAAATCATCTGCTGTTAATTCAGTATCATAATGAACACCTCTCGCCTCTTTCATTTCATCAATGATATTTTCAAATAGCCTTTTTTCAACACCCATTACAACATCTGAAAACATTTGCACAAAACGCCTATATGAGTCGTAAGCAAACCTTGGGTTATTTGTTTGCTTTGCTACCACTTCCACTGCTTCATCATTCAAGCCAAGATTTAAAATAGTATCCATCATTCCTGGCATAGAAACTCTTGCACCTGACCTTACAGATACTAATAGTGGATTTTCTAAACTTCCAAATTTTTTACCTGTTATTTCTTCTAATTTTGCAATATGATTTTGAATTTGTTCAAGAACTTCTTCTGAAATTACTTTTCCATCATTATAATATTTATTGCAAGCCTCAGTTGTAACAATGAATCCTTGTGGAACAGGAATTCCTAATATGGTCATTTCTGCTAAGTTTGCTCCTTTACCTCCAAGTAGGTTCCTCATTGTTTCATTTCCCTCTTTGAAAAGGTAAACATACTTTTTATTATTCATCTCAATACTCCTCCGATCATTTTAATCTATAAATGTATATACTATCGAAGCTTAGCTCCGTAGCGCACTTAAGTATAAAAGCTTTCATAAGCCTTTATTTTGAGAGTAATAATAAATACTTATAAATAAACTATTTATAAGTATTTAAATTAGCTAAAAGCCACTATTAAATAGCTCTTATCCTACGTATGATATAAACCCTTTTCTTTTGCAGTTAATTTTATTAACCTTAGTTCTCTTCCCCTAATCCTGCAAATAGTTTTGTAATATTTGTCTTTGACATCTTACCAACTATCTTAATTACTTCCCTAGAACCATCATCACTTTTTACCTTTTCAACAATTGGTATACTGTCTATTTCATGTTCTATTATTTTTTTAGCTAGAATTATTGCACTATCGTCCCTGCTACCACATATTATGTTAGGCATTCTTGTCATTATTACACCTACAGGTACCTTATGAATATCAGTGCCACCAATAGCTATCTTTAAGAAATCCTTTCTAGACACTGCTCCAACTAAAGCATCATTATTTTCTACAAATAAAGTTCCTACATCGTTTAAAAATAAATATACTATCGCATCGTAAACCATAGTATTTTCATTAACGGTTACAGGCTTTGACATTACGTCTCCTGCTCTTATTTTTAGTAGGTTTTCCAAAACATCTCCATTGGTTTTTCGTCCTAAATAAACATATCCTACTTTAGGTCTTGCATCTAAAGTCCCTGTCATTGTTAGTATAGCCAAATCTGCTCTTAAAGCTGCCCTAGTAACACCTAGTTTTTCGGCTAAATTTTCACTAGTTATAGGCTGTCCCTCTTTGACTAACTTTATTATTTCCTCTTGTCTTTGCGAAAATTTCAAATTAATCCCTCTTTCTAAACAAATAGAAATATTCAGATAACTTTTATATTTTCATATTTACAGTATAATTATAACATTTTATCTTTTTTTTTCTATGCTGATTTTTCTGAAAATTCAATCAAATTATCTGAATACATATAGTTTATCATTATTTCAAATGAAATATCTCTATTTTTCTTTTATTTTCTTCGCTATTCTTTTTTATCATCTATATCTTCAAATTTAACAGTGTAAGTAAACGTATTTTCACCTAGGTCTGTATCCTTATTTTTTGAAGTACTACTGCCTATATCTACATTAATATCTCCAAATTTTTCTTTTACTTTTTCTGTTAAGTCTGCTGCTTTTTCTTTTACATCATTAACAGTCTTGGTAATGTATTTGTTTACGACTTCTACATTTCCATCACTCTTTGTTATTTCAATAGTAACTTGCGTTACCACCGCAGCCACTACTACAAAAGCTAAGATTGGCGGAATTATGATACTGATTATACCAGCTGCAATTCCTGCATTTACTGGAACATCAACTAATACCTTTTCATCCTTTGATACTTTTATTCTAGATATATTTCCCTTGTTAATAAGCTCTTTAAGCCATACCTTAAATTCTTCAATAGTTTCTGTAGTATTATTTCCTGCCATTTTATCATTAGAGGAATTTTCATTTTTCATTTCATCTTCTAAAAGAATAATTGCATCTAAAACATCGCCTTTAGTATGCTCTAATGTTTCTTTTGCCTTAGCATAAGATACTCCTGTCCTTTCCCTTACCTGATCAACTTTTTCAAGTGTTATTTCCATACCTATCACTCCTTTATATAACTTAACATTTCCAAGCTCTTTGGTCTTTTAGAGTAATTATTAGCAATTATATTAGTAATCACTCTTTCCATCTGCTTTTTTATTTCATTATTTACGTTTAGCCTATATACTTTATCCATTGGTGTATTCTTTAAAAATCTCAATGCATTATATGCAGGTTTACTGATAAAAAAACCATATTCTTTATTGCATTCATCACAAACTCCACCATAATGTGATAATGATATATAATCAGCTACTGCTATCTTATTTTTACAAATACAACATTTATCTAACTCTAAGTTATATCCTGTTGCTTCTAAGAGCCTTAGTTCAAATGCTCTTACCAGTAGCTCATAATCTAGTACATCTGTATTTAATAAATAAAGACAGACCATAAATTCTTTAAATAGTGTAGCATTTGTTTCATCACTTTCTACACATATATCAATTAGTTCACATAAATAAGATGAATATGTTAACTTTTCCAGATTATTCAATAACCCTTGGAATGAATTTATTATTTTTCCTTCCTGAAGATTATATAAATTCTTGCCTTTAAATAACAGATATTCACCAAAACATAGAGGTAGTGTAACTGATAAAAGCTGGCTTTTACTTCTCTTTGCACCTTTAGCTATACAAGTTACCTTACCTAACTCCTCTGTATACATCCATAGCAGTTTATCATTTTCCTTGTAATCTTGTACTTTTATAATGACTCCCTTAGTTTTTACCAGTGCCAAAACTGTCCATCCCCTATTATTTTAATTTCTTATACCCTAATTCCTTAAGTAGTAAATTATTATCTCTCCACTCTTTTCTAACCTTAACCCATATTTTTAAGTTTACCTTTGCATTTAAAAGTTTTTCTATTTCATATCTTGCAGTTTCACCAATTTTCTTTAGTACTGCTCCATTTTTACCTATTATTATTCCTTTATGTGATGTTTTTTCACATATTAAGTCTACTTCTATATGATATGTTCCTTTTTCATTTTGCTTCATTTGTATTATATCTACAGCTATACCATGTGGTACTTCGTCTCTTAAATTTCTTAATGCTTTTTCTCTTACTATTTCTGAAACTATAAATCTTTCTTGTACATCTGTTATCATATCTTCTGGATAGAATTGTGGACCTTCTGGAAGATTCTGAACCATAAGCTCCACTAAAGTATCAACATTTTTTCCTCTTAAAGCTGATATCGGTATTATTTCTTTAAAATCATATTCTTTTGAATACATATCAAGTGTTTTTGCTACTCTTTCATGAGTATTTTCATCAACCTTATTCACAACTAAAAATACTGGAGCATTTTGTGATTTTAATGCTTCAATGATAAATTTATCACCTTTACCAATTTCATCACATGGATTAATAAGGAATAAAACTAAGTCCACTTCTTTAATGGAATCCTTTGCTGAATTAACCATATACTCACCTAATTTATGTTTAGGTTTATGTATACCTGGAGTATCAACAAATACTATTTGATAATCTTCCCCAGTAAGTATTGTTTGTATATTATTTCTAGTAGTTTGTGGTTTATTAGATACTATAGATAATTTTTCACCCATTATTTTATTTGTTAACGTTGATTTCCCAACATTTGGTCTTCCTACAATTGTTACAAATCCTGATTTAAACATCATTTCCTCCTGTTTACTTAAGTCTCCTCTTGAGACTTTTTACGCTAATACATCTTTTATTGAACTTTATTATATACTATTTTCTCAATTTATTACAGCTTAAATATTGTAAATACTAACAATGTCAGTAAAATACCTAAAAGTCCACCTACTATTACTTCAAAGACAGAGTGAACTTCTGAATCTACCCTACTTTGGGCAGTAATAAAAGCCATAAGATAAGCTAGAATTATGCATATAGGTTTCTCTGTTATAAGGGATATTGCTGTAGATAGTGAAAATGCTAATGCACTATGCCCACTTGGCATTCCTCCCTTAAGCGGCGTTCCTTCACCAAAAATTGCTTTAACTATCACCGTTGTTATTATTACAATCACAAGAGCTATAAATATCATATATGGCTCAGATTTTTTTACTTTATGGACAATCTCATAAGAAAATTGTGATAACTTATCCCAAAAAACTATGTAACCTACCAAAACTGCATTTATTGCAGTAATTAGAACTGCACCTGCTGCTGTATTCTTAGCTACTTTTGACAATGGATGATAGAAATTTGTATTTAAATCAACCACTGCTTCAATAGCTGTATTAATCATTTCAGCAACAATAACCATAGTTATGGTTATTGCTAAAGCTAAAAACTCACCCTTAGATATATCTAAGAAAAAACATGCACCTAGTACCAATACTGCTGCCACCAAATGAATTTTCATATTTCTCTGTGTTCTAGCAGTATCAACAATCCCATTTATTGCATGATTAAAACTCTCCAGCATTTTCTTCATTCCCATTAATCCTTCAACTCCCTAAAAATTACCTACCTTGAAATATTTAATTCTCCTAGTAACTCTTCTTCTCTTTTTCTCATAATTAATTTGTCATCTTCCTCCATATGATCATATCCTAGAAGATGTAATATTGAATGTACAACTAAATATGATACTTCCCTTTTATATGAATGATTATATTCCTCACTTTGTTCTAACGCTCTTTCTAATGATAAAACTATATCACCTAAAACTAATTCGTCGCCATCTAAAAAAGTTTCATCAAATTTGTAATCCATATAAACATCTTTAAAAAACTTTTTGTTTGGATAATCAAGCATAGGGAATGATAACACATCAGTTGCTCTATCAATATTTCTTGTTTCTCTATTTATTTCTCTAATCCCATCATTATCTACAAATAGTAATGAAATTTGATACCTACAATTTACTTCCTCTTTTTTTAATACAAAATCACATACTTTCTCTAAAGAATTAATAAATTCTTCATCAACATTTAATTTTTCTTGTCTATTATCAGTATAAATCATTTTTAAACTCCTTTTATGTATACTTCTAAAATGATTAATTTTACAAATCATAAATAAATAAGAAGGCTTTCACCTTCTCATCTACTTTTCCTCCTTCGGATACTCTATCCTTTTATGATAAAGTCCGTTTAAAACTTTTAAAAAACATTTCTTTATAGTAGCAATATCTTTTAAAGTTAGTTCACAGTCATCTAATTGATGAGAATTCAACTTATCATTAATGATATTATTAACCATATCTTCTATTTTTTCAATAGTAGGCTCTTTGATTGAACGTACTGCTGCTTCAACACTATCTGCCAACATTACTATCCCAGCTTCCCTTGAACTTGGAATTGGTCCTTCATATCTAAAATCCTCTTCCTTAACATCATCTGGATTATCTGCATTTTTCTTTGCTGTAAAATAGAAATATTTCACCATAGTTGTTCCATGATGCTCTAATATTATATCTTTTATAACTTTAGGTAGCTTATATTCATCTGCTAACTCCCCACCATCTTTTACGTGAGAAATAATAAGTGATGCACTTAAATTAGGATTTATTCTATTATGAGGATTATCCTGACCAATTTGATTTTCTCCAAAGAAAAGAGGTCTTACTATCTTTCCAACATCATGATAATATGCTCCAACTCTTACAATTACTGAATTAGCATTTATTTCTTCTGCTGCCACTTCCGCCAGATTAGCTACCATGATACTATGGTGATATGTTCCTGGTGCTTCCATCAAAAGTCTCTTTAATAACGGACTATTAGGGTTTGCCAGTTCTAACAAACTCATATTAGTATTTATATTGAAACTTGATTCTAAAAATGGTAGCATACCTATAGCAAGAATTCCAGAAATAACAGAACTAACAGCTACACAACTTGTATTTTTTAATATTACAGTTATATCACTTGATAAAAGCATTCCTGTAGCAAAAACTACTATAGCTGCTACTATTCCTACATATACCGTTGAGTATAATATGTCATTTCTTTGATTAGCTCTTTTCAATGTACTTACGGCAACAATTATACTTAATAAAGCCATAAGAATAAATTGTGGATTGAATTCAACTATGATACTTACCAAAATTAGATTTATTATATTTATTAAAATAGAGATTCTATAATCTATCAGCACTGCCATAATCATTGGCACACAAGCAATAGGAATTATAAAAATCGATAAACTCTTTAAACCAAAAGATAATATAAGTGTTATTATATTAAGCAATAAAATCAAAATAGCCATCTTATAATTTTGTGCTATTTCTTTCTTTATTATGAAATACTCCAACACAAAAACAGTCATCACTAAAACTCCTAATATTATATAAGTAACCAGTGAGCCTCTTCCCATATAATCTCCAACTAGACCTAATTCAGTAAGTATTTTTATTTGCCTTTCTGTAATAGGCTCACCTTCCTTAACTACTGTCTGATTCTTTTTAATCATCACCTTTTCTACAGATTTAAGAGCTTCCTTAATTAATTCTTCTCTTTTTTCAGTATCTTCTACATAATTAGGCTTTATCTGGCTATTAATCATTTTAATCATAATAGATTTAATATTTGCATCGATCTCAGTATCTAATATTTTTTCTTCTGCTAATTCTTTAGCAGATTCTAATTCTTTATCATTGTCTTCAGATATGCTATCTGCATATACCGTATCCAGTATATTTAGCATTATTCTTTGAATCTCTGTATCTTTTTCAACTGTCAAACCTAGCAATGCTTTATATTCTGTATCACTAAGTGTAAAACTTCCAAATTTCTTTAATGCCGTTATTTTTAATGTTTCATCCTCTTCACTACTTTTTAAATTAATTAATTTATTAAAAAAATTTGTTATATTTTGAAAAGCTTCTATTTTTACATCAGTCTTTAAATAAAACTGTTTAGGAACTAATTCCCGTGCTTCATTTTCTTTCACTTCAGTAGCCTCTTCATCTACAATATCTCTTGTAGCCTTAATATCTTCACTTGCTATATCTCCCTTAACTAAATTGTACTTTTTAGGAGTTACAGCAGTTAATAAAATGAAATAAGTCATAAAGACAAGTGCAGAAAATATATAGAACTTCTTCCAATTTCTTTTACTATTATTTTGTTTTTTCATCATTTAAATCACCTTCTCATCCTTTAGTAACCTCAATACTCTACAACCTCATCACTTACAATATTTTGTTCTACAACAAAAACGACTTTTATGTTTAAGTATTCATCATCAATTCTTTCTTTTGTGACTATTTTATCTATAATTTTACTATCCCTTTTTAAATCCTTAGACAATGATTTTTCTAAAGTATCTAAAACCGATTTAACGCCTTCACTTTCAGTAATTTCAATGGTGGATGCTACTCTTTCATAATATATCACTTCATTAAATATTTTGCCACTCTTTTCTATTTTATCATACTTTTCAAAATCTTTTGTAGATTTTTTAAGATATATTTTCTTACCAAAAAGCTCTATATAAATATCTAAATCTTTGTTTCCACTTCTCTTATATTCAACTCCTGATATTTTAATATTCATTTCCTTTTCATAAAATGTATTAGCAATAACCATACCACTTGGTCTTACTACATATTCTCCACCTTCATTACCATCTATCCCTTCAATAACTACTGCACCTTTTTTTACTATATCATCATTTTTTACAACAGCTCTTCCTGAATAAGTATAAATCCTCTTTATCTGACCATCCATATCAGCCACAAGATTACCATACTTATCTTCATCTTTCACTGGCGGATTTACTTTTTCAGTAATTACAACCTTTAATGTTGACCCTTCAACCCTTACCCTTAACCACAAAATTTCAGAATTTAAGCTTTCTAATTTCCTTTCTATTTCTTTTTCATCTAAAGAGCTTTTCCTTACCCCTGGAGATACTCCTATTTCCTTAAGTTGTTCTCTTATTTCAAAGGGTGTAACATTCTTCCCTACAGTTATATCTATAGACCATATATACGTTGATAAAAAATATATAATTGCAAAAAACACTACAACAGCTATTACTATTGAATATCTCTTCTTCATCTTTCCTAGTAAAAATATAAGCCCTTTTCCTTCTAATACTCTTACCTTACCACCAACAGAACGTACTACCTCACATAATCTACCATAATTTATATAATCTACTTCCAACCTTAAGGTAGTTATATTTACTTTTATAACTTTACTTACTGCTATATTTTGAAGCCATAGTATATTAAGTATCTTCTCTATATCTTTTACTAGTATTTCAACTTTTATTTTCCCTTTTTTTATCCCTTCCATATATTAAACATCACTCCCCATACCCTATATAATCAAAATATCCACTTATAATCAAAGTAGAAGTAGCTATATATAATATTTCAAAAGAATTTCCTTTTATCGTTAACGGCTCAAGACTTGTTTTTATTTTTATTTCATTCTTTTCAAAAATAAGTATTCCCTTATGATTTTCAATAGTTATTTCGTTACGCCCAATTACAGTAATCCTAGGTACATCTAAAACAATTTCCTTAGGCATTTCCAATTTATCTACTAAAACCTTTTTTCTCTTTTTTAGCTTATCTTCCATGAGACCTCTCCTAAATAATATTCCTTCAATGTACTTTATGTTTATGTAACTAATAAAATCACAATTTATATAAAAAAGTATCTAGCAAAAATTATTCATATTTTTGCATAAAAAAAGGACTCAATATAATTGAGTCCTTAAATATTTAACATTATTATCTAACTATTTAATTTAAAACATAATCTATATGAACTATAAGTCTCTAATTCACTTATGACAAAAGCTTATCTATGCTTTATGCTATTTTGCCAATTTAAGTAGCTAAGCTTCTTACGACCGTAAAATTTATCTTCTTTAAAATGCTGAGGAAGGCACTTCATAAAATATACATAAATATATTTTATCATTCCTTTTTTGAAGTCTAGCAAATATTTAATCATTGCTTACTTCTCTCTTTCTAATGAATAATCTCATTGTCTTAAGCATAATATATAGACCAAAAAATAGTTTTATAAATCCTACTTGAACTTTCTCTTTCTCGCAGCTTCTGATTTCTTCTTTCTCTTAACGCTTGGTTTTTCATAGTGTTCTCTCTTTCTAACTTCTGAAAGAACTCCAGCTCTTGCACATTTTCTCTTAAATCTTCTTAATGCGCTTTCAAGTGTTTCGTTTTCTCCAACTTTGATTTCTGACATCTATTATCCCTCCCTCCGCTAGCTCAATTTAGTCCGACAAACTAAAGCTACAGGCTTAATAACACATACTATATTATACTATAGTTTAACTTAAAATGTCAATAAAATTTATTTTTCTTATTAGCCTGGTGGCCACTTCATATCCCTTGCACCTAACACATGGAAATGCATATGTCCTACAGTCTGACCACCCTGTTCTCCACAGTTATTTACTATTCTATAGCCCGTTTCATTAATTTTTAACTCTCTTGCTATTTTATTAATAACAACAAATATATGTGAAACAACTTCTGCATTTTTTTCTGTTATATCATTAGCACTTACTATATGCTCTTTTGGTATAACTAAAAAATGAACTGGCGCTTCTGGACTAATATCATAAAAAGCTAATACTTTTTCATCTTCATATATTTTTTTTGAAGGTATTTCACTTTTTATAATCTTACAAAAAATACAATCACTCATAAACTTCACCACCCTTCTTTATAATTAAACGTTATAGTAATTAGTTAAGTAGCCTTTGGATAGTTAAACACTTCCATAGTTAAAATTAATACTTCACTAATTAATAATCGTAGCGTTATTCAGTGTTTAACTATAAGAGATCTCCAATAGCATATTCTCCCTCTGCTTTTTCAATCTTTATATCTACTATTTTACCAGTTATATCTGCTGCCATACAATCAATCTCAACTTTTATATAATTTTTCGTATACCCTTCAAATATATTAGGTCTATCTTTTAATTCTTTTTCAACTAAAATATCCATTTCTTTTCCTACAAACTTTTCAATAAAGTCATGTTCATTTTTGTTACTAAGTTCAATTAAAAGCTTACTTCTTTCATCTTTAGTCCTTCCATCAATTTGATTAGGCATATCTGCTGCCTTTGTACCTTTTCTTGGACTATATTTAAATACATGTGTTTTTGTCAACTTAATATCTTGTAAAAATTTATATGTTTCATTAAATTCTTCTTCAGTTTCTCCTGGGAATCCAACAATTACATCTGTAGAAATCGATACATATGGTATCGCTTTTCTTATGTTTTCTACAGCCATTTTATATTCCTCAGCTGAGTATCTTCTATTCATTCTCTTTAACACTGTATTACATCCACTTTGAAGAGATAAGTGGAAGTGAGGGCATAACTTCTTAAAACCTTTGATTTTTTCAATATTTTCTTCACTAAAGAATCCTGGTTCTAATGAACCTATTCTTATTCTTTCTATACCATCAATAGCTTCAATGTCTTCAATTATAGTAAGAAGATTTACTGTACCTTCTAAATCAAGACCATATGATGCTGTGTGTATACCTGATAAAATAACTTCTTTAAATCCATTAGTTGCTAATTCTTTTACTTCTTCTATAACTTTATTTGGGTCTTTTGAACATACAGACCCTCTTGCATATGGTATTGTACAGAAAGTACAGAATCTATTACATCCATCTTGTATTTTTAAGAAAGCTCTTGTTTTATCTTGATATTCTTCTATCTTTAAATCTTCAAACTTCTTATTTTTAAGTACGCCTTCTACATGAACTTGAGGCTCACCTTCTTCTCTAGCCTTATTTACATAATAAACTACATCTCCTTTATTACGTGTTCCAAGGACTACATCAACACCTTCTATTGCTGACACTTCTTTAGGAGACATTTGTGAATAACATCCTACAGCAGCTATTATAGCCTCTGGATTGCTTCTTCTAGCTCTACTTATAATTTGTCTTGATTTTTTATCTCCCATATTTGTAACAGTACAAGTGTTTATTACATATACATCAGCAAAAGTATCAAAGTCTACAACTTCATACCCCTCTCTAATAAATTTTTCAGCCATTGCTTCTGACTCATAAAAATTAACTCTGCACCCTAAAGTAGCAAATGCAACTTTCATTAAATAATTCCTCCTAAATCTCCAAGCTCATATTGAATTAATGAAGCTGCCGTAAAACCAGCAGTTTCCGTTCTTAAAATTCTGTTTCCTAAAGTAACTATATGAGCTCCTATTTCTTTCAATTTTAATATCTCATCTTCCTCAATTCCACCTTCAGGTCCAATAAATATTCCTACTTCACTAATTTCATTTAATGTAGCATTTTCTTCTCTTAATTTATTAATCAACGATTTTATGCCAAACCCTTCTGCATTTTCATAAGGAACAATTATTAAATCTAACTCCTTCATACTTTCTAATGCCTCATCAAAACTTATAGGTTCTAATACCTTAGGCACTATACTTCTTTTACTTTGCTTTGCTGCCTCTAATGCTATTCTATTAAGCCTATCTAGTTTTTTAAATTCACCTTTCAGTTTTACATCAACTCTTAAAGTTATTACAGGTATGAAATCACTAATTCCTAGCTCTGTTCCCTTTTGTACTATTAAATCCATCTTTTGAGCCTTTGGAAGCCCTTGATATAGGTGTATTTTAACAGGACTTTCATTGTTTACATCTAGCTTCTCAAGTATTTCAAATTCAACTTCTTGTTTGCTAGTAGAGCTTATCACTGCAAGGTATTCTGTACCTTGACAATCGTTCAAAACAACCTTTTCTCCTGCTTCTATCCTTAAAACCTTAATAATATGCTTAACATCTTCACCTATTATTTTGGCTATATTTTCACTTATTAATTCTTTAGGTGTAAAAAATTTATGCATTTTCCTTAGCTCCTATAAACTATTTTAATTTAGCTACTATACAATTCCATTCTCCATCTCTGTTCTTTTCTATAACTTCAAACCCAGTAGCTTCTAGTTTTTCACATACCATTTCCACTCTATCGTGAATTATTCCTGATGTAATAAATATACCATTATCCTTTAATACTCTCTTAACATCATCTGTTAATATACATATTATTTCTGCTAATATATTAGCAACAACAACATCAGCTTTACCATCTATTACTTCCACTAAGTTTCCTTCTAAGATTTCTATGTTGTTTAATTTATTGTATGTTACATTTTCCTTTGATGATTCAACAGCTACTGGATCTAAATCTACCCCAACTGATAATTTTGCTCCTAATTTAGCCGCTGCAATTGTTAATATTCCTGAACCACATCCTACATCAAACACTGTAGCATCTTCATTTACATATCTTTCTAATGCCTGTATGCACATTCTTGTAGTTTCGTGAGTTCCTGTACCAAATGCCATGCCTGGATCTAATTCAACCACTAATTCATTGCCCTTTGGCTCATACTCTTCCCATATCGGTTTAACCACTATTCTTTCTCCAACTAAAACTGGTTTATAATATTGTTTCCAAGTGTCAGCCCAATCTTTTTCATATTTAACTTCACTTTCAACCTTTCCTTCACCAACGTTTATTCCCAGTTCTTTTATTTCATTAACCTTTTCTTCTATATATGTAACTATCTCTTCAACATTATCTTCTTCTGAGAAATAACCTTTTACTACAGCTGCTTCTCCTCTATGTTCTAAAACATTAATATCAGCAAAATCCCAAGTTAAAGGTCCTTGCTCTCTTCCTAATATATCATTAGGGTCTTCTATTGCAACTCCCTTACAATCTAATCCATAAAATATTCCTGCTATTGGTTCTAAAGCTTCACTTATTGTTATAACTCTAACTTCTACCCAAGTGCCATTCATCTATATCATCCTTTCTTCTTTTTAACATAATGACTAATACTTTATTTTACACGGTATGACAAATAAAGTCCACCCTATTTAATTGAAATTTGATAATGGATAATTATCTATATTTTAAAATCTAATATAAAAGGAACTCATCAGAGTCCCTTCCTTAATTTTTCATTTTCAATTACTAACTTATCAATTATTTTAGTTTGCCACCATATCCTTATTGCAATCTTCAATTTCTCCTTCCTCTATCTTATCATTTTCCTTTATCCTTCCATTTGCTATATTAAACAGTATTGAATTAGCAGCAATAAACAACATACCTAACTGAGGCGCATAAACACTACAATCTACTAGTCCTTGAATTATAACCATCATATTCAAAGCAGTTAATAAACATACATAATGATCATATCTTATATATATTATCATCAAATCTTTAAAAATTTTAATTTTAACAAAAATATATATACTAAATGCTAAAATTCCACCAGAAACTAAAAAAGTTAACCAAATATTATGTGAATGAATTACATTGCCATTATTATACATGAAGTCAATTCCATGCTCTAATGTTCCTAGTGCTCCCCATCCTAACAACGGCTTTATTAAAAACATTTCAGCTGAACCAAACCAAATATCATAACGAGAACTAAAAGATGTTCTCAATTCATCTATTACAGTTATTGAATTAATTCTTCTTTGAAAAAACACAAATGATACTATAACAAATATAATGGTCATAATCATTATTATACTCTTCTTAGTTTCTCTATTTTTATCCACCAAAAAATAAGCTCCCATAGATGATAATAGAGCAATAAAAGCTCCTGTTGATTCAGTTAGTAGTAACGCTACAGTCATAAGTACCAATAAAAGATTTAACTTTTTATTTTCAGTTTTATCACTATGACCATCTTTTAAAAACATGGCTATTAGTATCATACTGCCAAACCATGCACCTGTCATATTAGGATTTCCATATGTACTAAATATTCTATGATTTTCTTTCCCATTAAAAATAAATACTATCTTTTCTACAATACCAATTAAAGCTGTTAAGGATGATAGCTTTAATAATAACCTTAAAACATCATTCACCCTCTTTTGAGTTACAAAATATTTCTGACTTAATATGGCTATCCCTATATAGATTAATAGTAAAAAAGAGCCACATACAGATAAAATGCTTGCATTCACCACCCCACTAAGGAAAAAGCATAAAAAAAGTAACATCAAACTTACAGTTAGATAGTTTTTAAGCACCTCTGCTTTTTTCTTATATAAGATATATATCCCATATATTCCAGGTATAACTGCTGTAAAAGGTGATAATACTACCATTAAAACAAATAAATTCATAATAACCACCATTAAGATATTATTTTTGAAATCAGCTAATTAATCCTTCAAATAATATTCTTTAATTCCTTATTGTTTTTGGTATTTACTTTTTACTTATTAATATTATTAACCTTTAAGTGTAAATCTATAATTATTTTAGAGATAGTTTTTAATTTTTACTAAAAAATAATAAAGGCTTAATTACAATTTTATTTATAATTAAACCTTTTTATTCTTTATTTATTATATTGTAGAATTATGAATTTAGTCTTTATCCCTTGCTCTGTAAACATTCTTTCATGCTCTGTAACTACATTTCCTTCAAATCCACTGTTATGTAAATCCCTTGTGATAAATTTTGTTTCCAAATTACATTCTTTAAAGTATTCTAAAGATTCATCAAACAGCTCATCATCATCTGTCTTAAACCAGATTTCTGAACCATCCTTTAAAAATTTTTTATATTTTTCAATTTGTCTAGGATGAGTAAGTCTTCTTTTTTTATGTCTATCTTTTGGCCATGGATTACAGAAGTTAATGTATATTCTACTTATTTCATCACCGTCACCTAACATGTTATCAATTATAGCAATTTCTTGTGACATTAATGCAACATTATCTATTTCTTGCCCCTTTTTCTCATAAGCTGCTTCAATATTTCTCTTAGCTAACACTAAAACTTCATCTTTTATATCTATAGTAATATAGTTCTTATCAGGATTTTCTGAACTATGAACAGCCATGAATGTTCCTTTTCCACATCCTAATTCCATGTATATAGGCTTATCATTGCCGAAAAACTCTTTCCATCTTCCTTTATACTCACTTGGATTTTGTATAAAGAACTTACATGCCTCTAATTCTGGTCTAGCCCAAGGCTTTTTACGCATTCTCATATTTTTTCACTCCAACTTCCATCTATAATCAATAAATTCCTTCTAACTATTCCTTGCTATAAATTAATTATACAGATTTATAGACTTATTTCAACAACAAAAGAAAGTTAGACTTTATAAAATACTTCTATAAACATAGAAATATTAATCTAACTTTCTTTATACTATATATTCTAACTATTATATTTTTCTACTAGTTCTTTAAAATCATCATTTTTAACGCTTATATATTCTCTGAAACTCTTATTACTTTCTTTTAAAATATTAGATAGTTCTAGCATAAATTTAGGTATATCTCGTTTTAAAATTTCTCCATATTTTTCAGCTAATCTAACTTCATTTGCTTTATGACTTCCATCAACAAATAACTCAAAACATTCTAATAATTCATTATCTACTCTTTTTTTCTTTCCAGCAAAACCTATTGCTCCAATTTCTTGAGCACCACAAGAATTTCCACATCCTGATATATATACTTTTGGAAGATACTTAGTATCTCCTTTATTTTCTTTTACATAAGTAATCATTTCTCTTAAAGTGTCTTGACTATCACAAATTCCTATTTGGCAAGTTGGTACACCTATACATGAAATACTTTGTTCGAAATCACTTTCTCCACCCATATCTTTAGTAATTTCTAAAAGATCTTTAGCTTCAACTCCATTAAGGTTTCTAAAATATATTCCTTCTGTTTTAGATAATCTTATCTCTGGTGATTCACATGTTTCCAGTATCATTATTATCTCTTTTAAATTTTCTAATGCTATTTGCCCTCCAACTGGATGTAAATATACACTATATAACCCTTCTTGCTTTTGCTCAATTAATCTATTATCAATAATATCAACTTTTATACCTTTTTTTGTATTTTTAATTTCTTCACACTCTAAACTTAATCCACCTTTAGCTTTAGCTGCTTCCACATGTTTCTTATAACATTCTATAAAACCTTCTTCACCTAATTTTTCAACTATATATCTAATTCTTGCTTTACTCTTATTTTCATAATTACCTTCTGAAATAAAGAAATCTACCATTCCTTGAACGTAATATAAAACTTCATTTGCATCTATTAATTCTGGATAAACTAACGCTTTTTTAGGATTTCTTCCTAGGCCTCCCCCTACATATACTCTAAAGCATTTTTTCCCTTCATTATTTACAGCCATAAATCCTAAATCTTGAACTGTACAACATGCTGTATCCTCTTCTGAGTTAGAAAATGCTACTTTTATTTTTCTTGGTAATTTATATGAAGTTATTCTCTTCATAAAATAATTATCACAAGCTATAGCATATTGAGTTACATCAAATGCTTCATTTTTATCTACTCCAGATAAAGGAGATAGTGCTACATTTCTTGGATAATTTCCTCCAGCACCTCTTGTAAAAATATTATAATTTAATGCCTCTTCCATTAAGCTACATGTATCATCTATAGTCAATCCATGATATTGAATAGATTGGCGTGTTGTAAAATGTAAATATTCTACTTCATATTTATTAGCCCATTCATATATTTTCTTTAATTGATCTAAGGCTATAACTCCAGAAGAGGTCCTAAGTCTAATAACAAAATCTTTTTGATTTCTTTGAGCATATACTCCAAATCCGCATGATATTGATCTAAAATCCATTTTTGACATATTCTTATTTAGAAATTCATACCCATTTTCTTTAAAAGGCTCTATTTCACATAATATCTCTTTTTTTATTTCTTCCATTGCTTCACCTCATACTAATCTTTTCTATCTTTACTATGCCTTCTTATTTAAATAAATATTCAAAATATATTATATATTGTTTTCATATTTCTACAATATTTTTTTTATTTTTTATTATATTAAAGAAGTAAAAATTTTATAAATTCCATTGATTTTTGTAATTTTTTTCTATAAACTTAACTTAAGTAAACATATACATAAATTAGGAGGATAATATGGAAAAAGAAACACAATTTGATTCTGAAATATCAATTAAAGAAAAATTCAAAGCTTTATCTCCCAAAGAAAAATATAGCTATATATGGGAATATTATAAAATTCATATAATTATTACATTACTTTCTATAGTAGGACTAGCTTCTTTCATTCATACAATGATGACTAAAAAATCTACTTACTGTACCATAACTTATTATAATTCTTATATAGATGAAAATCAGTTATACTCCCTTAGGGATACACTTAATGATCTACTTATTGAAAATCCTGAAAAGTCAACAATACTTATTAATCCTATCTGGAGTGACTCAAATACTGGATATAGATTAACCCCTACTGAAGAAATCGCTATAAAAATAGCTGCTAAAGAAATTGATCTTGCCATTGTTAATGAAGAATACTTCAATGCACAAGTATCACAAGATATGTTTGAAGATATCTCCACTATAGATGGTTTTGAAAACTTAAATATTCCAGAAGAACTGCTTGTTAAAGCTTCTGACTCAAATGATACTGAAGGTATATATGGTATTAAAATAGATTCTTTAAATTTACTTAAAGAGATTGACTTTCCTTCCAAGGATAATATCCTTACAATCATTGTTAACTCCGAAAGAAAAGAACATGCCATGGAGGTTTTAAATGTATTAACGAAATAAACAGCCTGTCGCTTTAAATACAACAGGCTGTTTTTAATTAAAATATATCTATTTTTTAAAGATGTTTTTAAATCCTTTTTTGTGTTGAACTTCAACATTGTCTGGTTCTTCTCCGCAAGCTTCCATAAATGCTTTTAATGCTTCCACTTGCTTTTCATTTAAATTCTTAGGAATTTCAACTACAACTTTTACGTACTGATCTCCTCTTCCTGAACCATTTACTCTTGGAACTCCTTTTCCTTTTAATCTGAAAAGTGTACCTGATTGTGTTCCTGCTGGAACAGTATATTTAACATCACCATCTACTGTAGGTACTGTTATTTCACATCCTAATGCAGCTCTAGACATAGATATATGAGTATCTATATAAATATCATGTCCACGTCTATCAAATTTACTTGATCTAGCAACATTGATTCTTACATATATATCTCCTGGAGGCCCTCCGTTAGCACCGTGCTCACCTTGTCCTCTAAGTGGTAGTACATTTCCTGTATCAACACCTGCTGGTATCTTAACATTTATCTTTCTACTCTTTCTTACTTTACCTTTTCCTGCACATGAATGACATGGTTCTTCAACTACAGTTCCTCTACCTCCACATCTATCACATGTAGATGTAGTTACGAAGTTTCCTAATGGAGTTTGTCTTTGAACCCTTACTTGCCCTGAACCATTACATGTTGGACATGTTTTTGGAGATGTTCCAGGTTTAGCTCCTGATCCATGACACTCTCCACAGTTTTCACTTCTATTAATTGTGATTTCTTTTTCAACCCCAAATATAGCTTCTTCAAAGGATAAATTAATAGTGTATTCTAAATCAGCACCTTTAACCGGTCCATTTCTTCTTCTTGATGAACTTCCGCCACCACCAAAGAAACTTTCAAAAATATCTCCAAAACCACCCATATCATTGAAGTCAAAACCACCAAATCCACCTGCTCCAAATCCACTTCCATCAAAGTCAGCTGATCCAAATTGATCATATCTTGCTTTCTTTTCAGGATCAGAAAGTACTTGATAAGCTTCATTTATCTCTTTAAACTTAGCTTCTGCTTCTGTATTTCCTTGATTTTTATCAGGATGGTATTTAATAGCTAGCTTTCTAAAGGCTCTTTTTATTTCATCTTCACTTGCCCCTTTTTGAAGGCCAAGCACTTCATAATAGTCTTTACTTGCCATCTACAAATGTCACCACCTTATTACAAATTTACCTTTATATAATAACATTATAATAATAATTATTAAATACTGTACTTTTAAAAAGGGAAGACGACTTTTGTCTTCCCTCTAAATTAATTTAATTATTTGTCATCTTTAACTTCAAAATCAGCATCTACTACATTGTCATCGTGAGCTGTACCAGCATCTGCATTTGCTCCACCCATATTGTTTGGATCAAATCCTTCAGCACCTTGTTGTCCTCCAGCTTGTGCATACATCTTAGAAGATATAGCATAGAATTCTTGATTTAATTCATCCATTGCTTTCTTAATTGATTCTAAATCTTCACCATCTTTAATAGCCTTTAATGCATCTAATTTAGCTGTAACCTTAGCTTTATCATCAGCAGATACTTTATCTCCTAATTCTTCTAAAGTTTTTTCAGTTTGATATACTATTTGATCAGCATTATTCTTAACTTCTATGCCCTCTTTTCTCTTCTTATCTTCTTCAGCAAATCTTTCTGCTTCTTTTACTGCCTTTTCTACTTCTTCATCTGAAAGGTTAGTTGAAGCTGTAATTGTGATGTTTGCTTCTTTTCCTGTTCCCTTATCTAAAGCTGAAACTTTAACTATACCATTTGCATCTATATCAAATGTTACTTCTATTTGTGGGATTCCTCTTGGAGCTGGAGCAATTCCTGATAGAGTAAATCTTCCTAAAGTCTTGTTATCAGCTGCCATTTGTCTTTCACCTTGAACTACGTGAATTTCCACTGATGTTTGACCATCTGCTGCAGTTGAGAAAACTTGACTCTTCTTAGCTGGAATAGTTGTATTTCTTTCAATTAATGGTGTAGCTATACCACCCATTGTTTCAATTCCTAATGTTAATGGTGTAACGTCTAATAATAATACGTCTTTAACTTCTCCAGTTAATACACCTGCTTGTATTGCAGCACCTACAGCAACACATTCATCTGGATTAACTCCCTTAGATGGTTCTTTTCCTGTAAAGTTCTTAACTGCTTCTTGAACAGCTGGTATTCTTGTTGATCCACCAACTAATATAACCTTGTCTATTTGACTAATTGAAAGTCCTGCATCTGCTAAAGCTTTCTTCATTGGTTCGATACTTCTTTGAACTAAATCATGAGTTAATTCATTGAATTTAGCTCTAGTTAAATCTAAATTTATGTGCTTTGGACCTGTTGCATCAGCAGTGATGAATGGTAAGTTAATATTTGTTTGCATTGAAGATGATAATTCAATCTTAGCTTTTTCAGCTGCTTCTTTTAATCTTTGAAGAGCCATCTTATCATTTCTTAAATCAATACCATTTTCTGCTTTGAATGTTTCAGCTATATAATCCATAACTTTGTTATCAAAGTCATCTCCACCAAGCTTAGTATCTCCATTTGTTGATAATACTTCGAATACACCATCACCTAATTCTAGTATAGATACGTCGAATGTACCACCACCTAAGTCATATACGAATATCTTTTCGCTGTGATCTGTTTTATCTAATCCATAAGCAAGTGAAGCTGCTGTTGGTTCGTTTATTATTCTTAATACTTCTAATCCAGCTATTCTACCAGCATCTTTAGTTGCTTGTCTTTCAGCATCATTGAAATAAGCTGGTACTGTGATAACTGCTTGAGTTACTGGCTCACCTAAATAAGCTTCTGCATCAGCTTTTATCTTTTGAAGAATCATTGCTGATATTTCTTGTGGTGAATATTCTTTATCATCAATATGAGTTTTATGGTCTGTACCCATCTCTCTCTTTATTGAAATTATTGTATGATCTGGATTAGTAATCGCTTGTCTTTTAGCTACTTGACCAACTAATCTTTCTCCGTTAGCTTGGAATGAAACTACTGATGGAGTAGTTCTTGCTCCTTCTGAGTTTGCTATTACGACTGGTTCTCCACCTTCCATAACTGCTACACATGAATTTGTTGTACCTAAGTCAATACCTATAATTTTTCCCATAATTATTTCCTCCTAAATTTCTATCTATTAAAATTAAACTAATTTGCTACTTTTACCATTGAATATCTTATTACTTTGTCACCTTTCTTATATCCTTTCAGGAATACTTCAGCAACAACGTTTTTATCTAAATTTTCATCTTGAATATGCATTACTGCTTGATGCATATTAGGATCAAATCCTTCTTCAACACTTATCTCTTCAACTCCAAGTTTTTCAAGTGAAGTTTGAAATCCTTTAATAGTCATTTCAATTCCTTTTTTCAAATCTTCAACGCTTCCATCAACTGCTAAAGCTCTTTCAAGATTATCTACTGTTGGAATAACTTCTTTTAATACATCTGCACATGCATCTGCATATATTCCTTCCTTTTCTTTGGCAGTTCTCTTTCTAAAGTTTTCATATTCGGCTGTAACCCTTAATAATCTATCTTTAAATGCTTCAACTTCTTTTGAAAGTTTATCATTTTCTTCTTTTAACTTTTTAACTAAAGCTAAATCAGTTTCTTCATTGTTTTCAGCCTCATTAACCTCTTCAGTACTTTCTGTTGTAGCTTCTGCTTCATCAATGATTTCTTCATTTAAATCTTTATTTTCTTCCATTCAATACACCTCTTCTCACACTACTCAAGACTCTGATTTCTTAAACTTTTATTTAGTTCTTTTATTACTTGAGCCATTATTGAAATTACTTTTGAATAATTAATTCTCTGTGGTCCAATTAAACCTATATTACCAATTGGTCTTCCACCTAAACAATATTCTGCTGTTATTACAGAACAATCTTTTGCTTCTGGAATATAATTTTCATCACCAATCTTTATGGTAATATCACCACTTGGCTCTAATAATTCAATAACACAATCTTTATTACTTATAAGTTGAAGCATATCTTTGACTTTTTCAATATCGTTATATTCTGCATAATTGAAAAGATTGGTAGTTCCTTCAACTAATAAATCTGATTTTGTACTTTCATTTAAACTCTTATATAGAGCTGGAAGTATTGCATTAAATAAATCATCAAATCCCTTAAGTTCTTCCTTTATTTCATTAATCACCTGTAGATTTATTGCATCTATTGTTAGGTTTTTTAACTTAATATTAAGAACTTCATTGATTCTATCTAATTCACTTTCCATAGGCATATGTGATACTCTTATTCTATGGTTTTTTATAACTCCACTATCTGTAACTATTATAGCTACTATATTGGACTTATCAATACCTATAAGCTGCATCGATACTATCCTGCTTCTTTTCATAGAAGGAGTTTCCACTATACAAGTTAAATTAGTTAACTCTGATAATAGCACACATGCTTCTTTTAATACCTTATCCACTTCATACATAGCTGAATTAATGATATATTCCTTAATTCTAAGCTCTTCTTCTCTTGTAAGCTGTTCCCTCTGCATCAATTGATCTACATATAATCTATAGCCTTTACTGGAAGGGATTCTGCCTGCAGATGTATGAGGCTGCTCTAAATATCCCATCTCCTCTAAGTCGGCCATTTCATTCCTAATAGTGGCAGATCCTATACCTAAGTCGTATTTTTTAGCTATTGTTCTTGATCCAACAGGTTCACCTGTCACAATATAGTCGTTTATAATGGCTTGGAGTATTCTAATTTTTCTATCATCAATAGCCAATCTCATCACCCCTATTGTTAGCACTCACTAACACCGAGTGCTAATGACTACAATATCAATATATTCTTATTCGCTTTTTTTGTCAATTTCATATTTTCTCATATTATGCCACCTATTATTTACTATTTAAAATAGTGTGATTTTTTCTCTTTTTTTCTTTAAATTACTCTTATTTTCTATTCAATCTATTTTTCTAATATAAAGTCTGACATAGCCTCATTTGCTAAGCTTATTCCTTTTACCGTCAAAGATAATTTATCATCTTTTAGCTCAAGAAGACCTCTTTTAATATTCTTCTCTATTATATTTCCATATATACTGTCTATATCAGTGTTAAACTTTTGCTTAAATTCCATTTTACTTATACCTTCATTAAGTCTTAATCCCATAAACATATATTCTTCAATTTCATCTTTAATGGTATTTTTATATCTATCAATTTCAACACTTTCATTTTTTTGTATTTTTTCAATATAACTTTTTACATCTGGATTATTAACAACCCTAAAGCCATCTATATACGAACTAGATGACGAACCCACTCCTATATATTCTTTAAGTTTCCAATAAACTTTATTATGTTCACATTCTCTTCCTTCTAAGCTATAGTTAGATATTTCATACTGATTATAACCACCACTACCAAGTAGATCTTTTGTTAGTTTATCCATTTCTCTTTCCTCTTCTTCAGATGGTAAATTTAATTTATCCTTCATATGCAATGTATAAAAAGCAGTTCCTTCTTCTATGATAAGGCTATATGATGATATATGCTCTGGCTTTAAATTACAAATCTTTGCAAGGGTATCCTTCCATAAATCCACTGTTAAATTTGGCAGACCATACATAAGATCTACGTTTATATTATTAAAACCCAGTTTTCTAGCTAATTTATAATTATCTACAAATTCTTCATAAGTATGTATTCTTCCTATTATTTTAAGGAGTTCATTATTACATGACTGTAAACCAAAGCTTATTCTATTTATTCCACCATCTTTCATGGCAATAAGTTTTTCCTCATTAACTGTACCTGGGTTACATTCCATGGTAAACTCCATATCATCTACAAGCTGAAGCTTATTTACTGTTTCAAGAAGCTTTTTAATTTCATGTACTTCTAAATATGATGGAGTTCCTCCTCCAATAAATATACTTTTTATCTTATATTGCTGACACTTATTTAATATCTCTTTACATAAAGCTTCTATATAAGCTTCCCTATACCTCTCCTTTCCTGCAAAAGATGGAAAATCACAATAAAAACACTTCTGCTTGCAAAATGGTATATGTATATATAAACTTGTTTCCTTCATTCTTATTCCTCCAAATTTTTATAGCACTATAATTTTCTTTTTAACGCATTAGTAACGACGTATATAAGAAGTGGCTAATTTATTAGTATCCCATATTCTAAAAATTTTATAATTTTCTAAGCGTAAAAAAAATAATAGCCACTTACACTATGGCTATTATTATATATTACTTTATGAAACTATACTATTTTAAATCAATACTGCTTTTTTATATCCTTTTTTCATTACATAGCTTCATTTTGCTATCTTCCTTTACTAAATAGCAATTCATTGCTATGAAAGCTATAACACACAGCATACTACAAAGCAAAAAAGAAGTTCCTAATGAATAATCAGCAACTAATCCTATCAGCGGGTTAATAGCTGCAGAAACCACACTACCTATTACAGAATATATGGATAAAATCGTTGCCCTCTCTCCGGTGGTTACAGACTTATTTTCTATCTCCATGACTATTGGTGCAAACAATGCATCACTTAGTGAAATACTCATTACCGAAATAACACTTACCACTGCTGATGTTGTTCTCCACAATATCAACGTTGCTACTAAAATAATTAAATATAATATATTTATATATTTTCTTTCACCTAAGATTCTTTTAAAGTAATATGATTTCCCTGTAATCAAAGATATTATTTGAGAAAGAGCTAATATAATACCAAATTTTTTTACGTCTATACCACAACTAATATATTTATTTTGATTTAAATATACGGTTATGCCTTGTACGATTTCCGAAAATAAGGTAATTGAAATAATAAATACGATAATATTCTTATTATTAAACGTTTCTTTAAAATTCATTTTTATACTTGCATTTTTTTCATCCTTAGGAACTTCATCTAAGAACAGTGACAGTATAAATGCAATTCCATAAGCCACTATTGTAAATAACACTGTACTTTCCATAGAAATTTCAATTATAAAAACACTACTAAGTGAAGCTAGTAAAAATCCTAAAGTTGTATAAAAATTGTATTTTGAAAAAACCTTATCGCATAACGATTTATCATATATAGAATTATATAAATATGCCGAGTCACAGCCAGACAGTCCCGCTAAAGCTGCCGCTAAAAATATTCGTTCTATTAAAAAGCCTAAAAATGAACCTGAATTATAAAAAACTATCTTTGATAAAAAGTAAATAAAATTAGCAATGACCACTATCTTCTTGTAACCTATTTTATCAGCAAGCTTCCCCCATGGCACTTCTAAGATTATAACTATTATAAAGTACGCCGACTCAATAATAAAAATTTCCGTCATAGAAAGCCCTCTTTTTTGCCTATATAAAGTTGCTATAGAACCATAAAAAACTAAACTTTGTAAAAAAATTATTAAATACATTAAATATATGTTCTTCTTATTCAATTTTAATCCCTCCATTTTCAGTAGCACAAATAAACCTATAAAAAATATAGGTATTTTTCCTTAATGAAGTTTTTAAATTGGTCTAAACATATATTTATCTCTCCTTTATATTTCAACCTAATTTTACTATTTTTATAAAAAAGATGCAACAATCATATATTATAAGCATAAAAAGCCATACCAAGGAACTTTTCTTGATATGGCTCTTCATTGCCGCAAATAAATTTTTCAAAATAATGCAAAACTCAATAATTAAATCTTTATATTATTATATTTCTATAAAGTCCATATTAATAACATTATTCTTAGTAAAATGTCTTTGAGCTTCTTTTATATGCACATGTATTATTTCATTTTCAAATTTAACATCTAAGTCTTTGCAATAATCAGTAATAACAATATATTGTTCTAATAGATTACTTGAAAGAAAGATAGGTATTATCTGTCCATCTTTTCTTCTAAGTGTTTCAGTTACTAACCCCTTATTCCTTAGTTTATTACCTTTAATTCCTACATCCCTAATACTTAATTCCAGCATAAATCTTTTCTACCTATAAAAATAATTTTCTATATAATATACTTGTTCCAATGATGAATTGTGAATTATCAATGATGAATTACAGAACACTATTAATTTTTTCTAAACTCTGTGAGTTTATTCCTTAATTCATCATTCATCACTCATCATTCATCATTAAAAAAAAAGCTAGAGATTTTAAAATCTCCAGCTTTTTTACTAATCTACTTTTAGTACTGCCATGAATGCTTCTTGTGGTACTTCTACAGATCCCACTTGTCTCATTCTCTTCTTTCCTTCTTTTTGCTTTTCTAAAAGTTTCTTCTTTCTTGAAATATCTCCACCATAACATTTAGCAAGAACGTCTTTTCTCATAGCTTTAACAGTTTCTCTAGCTATAACTTTAGATCCAATTGCTGCTTGTATTGGAACTTCAAACATTTGTCTTGGAATTATTTCTTTTAGCTTTTCAGCAATTCCTCTACCTTTATGGTAAGCTCTTTCTTTAGGAACTATCATTGATAATGCATCAACAACATCTCCATTTAATAATATATCAAGCTTAACAAGTTCAGTAGTAGTATATCCTTTAAATTCATAATCAAATGAAGCATATCCTCTTGTTCTTGATTTTAATGTATCGAAGAAATCATATACTATTTCATTTAAAGGAATTTCATAGTTAATAGAAACTCTTGTTGTTTCAAGATATTCCATATCTATATAAACTCCTCTTCTTTCTTGGCATAAATCCATTATAGCTCCTACATACTCTGTTGGGGCAATAATTGATGCCTTAACAATTGGCTCTTCCATATAATCTATCTCTGTTGGTTCAGGAAGATTAGTAGGGTTAGTAAGTTCAATTGTTTCTCCATTAGTCTTAGTAACCTTGTAAACAACTGATGGAGCTGTTGTAATAATATCTAAATTGAATTCTCTTTCAATTCTTTCTTGAATTATTTCCATATGAAGAAGACCTAAGAATCCACATCTAAATCCAAATCCTAATGCTATAGATGTTTCAGGTTCAAAATCTAAAGCAGCATCATTAATTTGTAACTTTTCTAATGCTTCCTTTAATTCATCATACTTAGCACCATCTACTGGATATATACCAGAGTAAACCATTGGTACAGCTTTCTTATATCCCGGAAGAGCTTCTGCTGTTGGACGATTTGCTTCTGTTACTGTATCCCCAACTCTGGCATCTGCTACATTTTTTATAGATGCTGTTATATATCCTACATCTCCTGCACTTAATTCACTTATAGGCATTAACTTAGGTGTAAATACTCCTACTTCAGTTATATCATATACCTTATTTGTTGCCATAAGCTTTACTTTTGTTCCTGGTTTAACTTTACCATCTATTATTCTTACATAACATACAACACCTTTATAACTATCATAGTATGAATCAAAAATAAGTGCCTTTAATGGAGCATCTTCATCACCATTTGGTGCTGGAATTTTTTCTACAATTGTTTCCAAAACATCTTCTACATTTAATCCTGTCTTAGCAGAAATCATCGGAGCATCCTCTGCTTCAATTCCAATAACATCTTCAATTTCTTGCTTAACTTCATCAGGTCTAGCTGATGGTAAATCAATCTTATTTATTACCGGTGCTATTTCTAAATCATTATCTAATGCTAAATAGCAGTTAGCTAATGTTTGAGCTTCTATACCTTGAGCTGCATCAACAACTAAGATAGCTCCTTCACAAGCTGCTAAGCTTCTTGAAACTTCATATGTGAAGTCTACGTGCCCTGGAGTATCTATTAGATTTAAGATATATTCTTCTCCATCTTCTCTTTTATAGATAAGTCTTGCAGCTTGAGATTTTATAGTAATTCCTCTTTCCCTTTCAAGCTCCATATTGTCAAGAACTTGCTCTTCCATTTCCCTTTGAGTAAGAGTTCCTGTCTTTTCTAATAATCTATCTGCTAATGTTGACTTACCATGGTCAATATGTGCTACAATTGAAAAATTTCTAATTTTTGATTGTCTATTGCTTGCCATATATAATAACTACTAAAATTAGTAGTTTCTTCACCCCCATTATATTAAATCAGAGTAAATTATATCATAAATTATCCTGTCAGTGTCAAGATTCTTGGTTAATTAACAAATTAATCTATATTTTTAATTTTGTTGTTCTAACCATTCTATGAAATCATCAACAATTATGTCAATTTTACTTTTAGTTTTTTCATTCTCTTTTGTATTTTTTGTTATTTTCCCTAAAGTATTCTCTATTTTAGAAATTTGCTTAATAAAAAAACTTCCTATTGATTTAATTTTTGCTATAAATATATTATTTTTAGTTAACTTTATTTTCTTATTTCCAATTTGAACCTGTACATTATCCTCTCCTTTATCTAAATATATCTTTATATTGGCATTATCTTTTATAAACTCTGAAAAATCTTCACCAAATTCCTCAGTGATTATTTGATAATTATTAAGTGTATTGCCAAATGGAGATAATGCTTCTGTATTTTTGATATTGACTATAATACATCCTACTATAACCATACTAAAAAGAATTATATGAACAATTCCCTTCTTAAGCATAAAAATGCACCCCTTATTTTTTACGCAATTATAGCGTTTTAACATTGTAAAGGATGCACATATTTTAAATTCTTTATTCAATTAAGTATAATTTTTTATATACTCTGCTATTACCCTAGCTATATATTTAGCTGATAACTTTGCTTCTATAGCAGTATTTGCTATTGATCCATCCTCTAAAAGCAATATATTATTGCTTAAATTCAAATTAAAAGCGTTTATACCAGAATCATAAACAAAAATATTAGTACTTCTAAGAAGGCTTGGAAATAATCTATTAATAATTTCTATAAGCTTATTATCAAGCTGGGTATTACTTGAATAATTGCTACTGTTCCCAGCTACTACAAACATTACCTTAGCAACTGTTTCACCATTAATCTCTGCTGTAACAGCCTGCCTATTACTGTTTGAATCCCTATGTAGATCTATAATAAGCTTAAAATCTCCATACTGATTTAAATAAGAGCTTACTGTTTCATTAGACCTTCCATAGCAATCATTATATGAAGTATCGTGTATTGTCTTATCATGAATTACCGCTATGCCATAGCCATCTTGTAATTCCTTAGCAAGAACATCTCCAACACCAACTACATTGTAATCATTATTATCTGTATTATAATTATATCCCTCGTCTACATTTCCACCATCATAATAACTTTCATGGGTGTGAGTATGATATATAAGCACCTCTGGATTAGCTTCGTCTAATGTCTTCTTTAAACTTTCATCATATGCAGGACTTTCTTTAGCTATAGCTTCATTTTCTTCTTCTGTAATCATGGCAATACTATTGGAGTTAATTTCATATGGCTGTATACCACTGTTATTATTAGCCACTGCTCCTGTAATAGTTCTATTTATTTGTGCAAACACTGTCAATTCATTACTTACAATATCCTCAAATCTTAGATTATATAGTCCTAATGATTGTAAGATAACATTTTTTATACTTAAATTATTTTCCGCATAATCACTGGCATCATAATTTAACTCCTCCACCACTGGCATGCAGTAATTCAATAACTGAACATATGCATATGCTCCCCTTTCCCGATAATTATTTAATACCACTATGCATCTTATACAAAAAAATACTACTATAATCAATATAACCACTATATCAATGCTTATCCTATTCCGTCCTCTTTTATTTTCACCTCCATGAAAAACATAACTCATTCATAATTCACCTCACTTATACATTTATATGTTTAAGTGACATACTTATTACAAATTATACTGTTAAATATTTTTCTTATTTTAATTTAAAAATTTATTTATTTCCTCCATTTCCATTTCTGGTTGCACTGCTATATTTATTCCATCAGCTATTATCTTGGCAAGTGATTCAATAATAGTATCTATATCTTTAGGTGTTACAATCAATTCTCCTACAAAAGGAGTTAATATTTCTCTTATAAGCATTTGCTTTTCATTTTTATCAACTTTTTGTAACATAGAATAAAATTCCTTTCCCCTTTCAACTTTTCCTACAAGGTCATCAAGCACCATATCAATAGTATCATTAGCTATAGTAGCAGCATCTACAACAGTAGGTACTCCTACAGCTAATACTTTTACTCCTAAACTCTTTTCATTAATTTGCATTCTGTTATTTCCAACACCTGCTCCTGGAGAAATCCCTGTATCTCCTATTTGAATAGTTCTATTGACACGGTCTAACTTTCTTGAGCCTAAAGCATCAATACATATAACTAAATCTGGCTTAACTTTTTCAACTACCGCTTTAACAATCTCTCCAGTTTCAATTCCTGTTATGCCTAGTACTCCTGGTGCCAATGCACAAACTGACCTTACATGACTTTCTAAAGCATCAGGCATAATCTGCTTTATATGTCTTGTTACCATTATCTTTTCAACTACCTTAGGTCCTAAAGCATCAGGAGTTACATTCCAATTTCCAAGTCCCACTACAAGCACTAATTTTTCTTCAGTAACATCTGCCAATCTCTTAAGGACTTTTCCTACCACCATAGATAACTCATTCATACATTCACCATCATAACTTGTAAATTCCGGAAAATCTATGGTAATATAATGCCCTTTTGGTTTTCCTAATTCCTTTCCGGCTTCATCACTTTCTATAGTTACTGTAGTAACCTTTATATCTCCATCATTCTCCTCATCTACCCTAACTCCGTCAAGTTCTCTCTTATTTTCCTCAGTATATGCTTGCTTTGCTTCTATGGCTAAATCTGTACGTATACTTATCATTATTTTCCCTCCTATTTTTACCTTTTTTCACAACTACAAAATTATTTTCCCAAATTACTTTTAATTTCATACTTGAACTTCTAAACTTTCAATGATATAATATGATTTGTTGAAAATGAACTCGTACGCAGATTTCCCCAAAAACTGCAAGAGGCCCTATAAAAATTTAAGGGGGTGAATTGAATGGCAAACATAAAATCAGCAAAGAAGAGAATTAAAGTTACTGAAACTAAAACTGCTCAAAACAGAATGATAAAATCAGCTTTAAAAACTGCTATAAAGAACTTTGAAGCTGCAGTAACTGCTAACAACGCTGAAGAAGCTAAAACTTCATTCGTTAAAGCATCTAAGTCTTTAGACATGGCTGCTCAAAAAGGTGTTGTTCACAAGAACATGGCTGCTAGAAAGAAGTCAAGATTAGCTGCGAAATTAAACGCTATGGCGTAATCAATAAGGAGTCGGTGGTTTTTAATCACCGACTATTTATTTACATAAAAAATCACCTTTATATAAAAAAGGTGATTTTTTATGTAGTATTCATTATAAAACACTTTTTCTCTATATCTTACTTAGCCAAGAAAGTCTTAAATAGCATAAGCTCCATTTCTGTAGATTTATCTCCTGTGGATGACTTTAACTTATTTTCTGTATCAACACATATTCTAATAAATTGACCTAATTGCTTCAGTGAAAATTTATTAGCTTGATTCATAAGCTTTTCACAAACAAATTGTGGTAACCTATACTTGCTCATAAAATAATCTACTCTCTTTCCTTTGCTCATATAAATTTTAATTTCATATAACCTTTTAAAATGATTTTCAATGGTAGTTATTATAAGAATATGTTGATCTGCCTTAAATAATAAATCATCTAGCAAATCTAAAGCCCTATCAACCTTCTTATTAGAAATATACTCTACTAGATCAAAAATATCATCTTCACTTTTATTGGCAATAAGCTTATCTATATCTTCTTTTTCAATTTCCCTACCATATGTATAGGCACATAATTTATCTATTTCGCTTTTTATTATATCAAAATTATTTTGTACCTTTTCCCCAAAATATCTTACTTGTATTTTGCCTATATTTTTTCCATTTTCCTTAAATATATCTTCTATTTTTTTATAATATTTATCCTTCTTTAATTTATCACAATGAACTACCTTAATATATTTATCAAGAGTTCCTAACTTTTTATTTTTTTTAGGAGTATCTCTTTTATCATTAAATAAATAATACATTATTAGCACTGCATAAGGTGGAAGATTTTTTACATACTCAGAAATTTCTGAATATAATTTTGCTCCCTCTTTATCAGTTTTATCCTTTAAAAAGTTAGCTCTATATACAACAATTACTTTTTTCTCACCAAAAAAAGGCATAGTTTCACATGCATTTTCTATATCATTAAAAGTAGTAGTTAATCCATCTAGTCTTTCATAATTTAAAGTCATAAATTCATCAGGTACTAACTTCTTTACAAGAATATTAATATTTTCTTTTATAAGTTCTTCATCTAAACCACAAAAAACATATCCCGATCCTATGTCACCCTTTTTTAACTCGCTTTCAAAACCATCTATATTAATCAATAAATTATTACACTCCTATCTTCTTGATATTATAATATCCTTTACTATCCATACATCTTTAATGTCACCTTTTGTAAAATCAATTATTTCATAATTATAATTTATTTTATCATAATTAACTTTAAGTAGACACTGTTCTTTCTCTGTCTTTATTATATAATTTTCTCCACTTGGCTTTATATAAACCCCCTCTTTTATTAAAAACTTTTTAAAATTATTATCTAACCTTTCTTTAGATAGGGTTATCTTTTCTAACTTATCATTATTCGCATCTTCATTATATTGAATAAATGTCCTTTTCCCCTTAAAACTTATTACTATTGCTCCTTCATTATAATACTTAATATTAACTATAGGACTATAAACTATAATAGATACATAGATAAATACTATAATTGGGTAATATATAAATCGCTTATATCCCTTTTTATAAAAATAATATGTTATGAGCATGGCAATATAAAAATAAGCAGCTCCATAATATATATAAAATATATCAATTGTGATTTTATCAAAAAAATTCATAATATTATCCATTAAAATTATAATATATTTACTAACAAATAAAATATAATTAAAAACCATTGGAATCTTTAAAAATAATATTAGTAAATTACCTAATACTATTATGATGTTAATAAAAGGTATAATTAGTAGATTTCCTATGATTGAATTAGCACAAAATTCATTAAAATACATCATTGTTATTGGTAAAATAAAAATTTGTGTTGATAGAGTTATAGCAACTACTTGCCGTATTTTAGAAGGAATCTTATAAAACACCCTATTAATCTTCTTATTAAAAAAATTAATTCCAATAATGTTTACAAAAGACAATATAAATCCAATACTAAACAAACAATAAGGTTTAACTATTAATATCACTATTCCAGCTAATGATAAGGCAGCCATCATATTATACTGACGTTTAAGCTTTAAAGCTAAGTTAGATATAACAATCATTATATATGCCCTTATAGCTGCTTCCTTAGTACCTGAAAATAACATATAAAAAAAAGAAACAATCATTCCTAATAAATTAGATCCAAATAACAGTACAATAGAATATACCATTGTAATATGCAATCCCGAAACACATATGGCATGGGATATTCCATAATACTTCATCTTTTCTCTATCATAGCTCTCAATATTATCATCATATCCATAAGCCACTGAGGAAATTATTCCTGCTTTCCTTGCCCCTAATTTACTTTGAATTTTATCATATAAATCCTTTCTTAAGTCGTACAAATATAAAGTTAGATCCTTTTTTCTCTTCTCATATTTAATTATTGTAAAATCCCCTATTATACCTTTAGAAATATTAAGATTTCTATTAAAATTTCCTTTTGCGTAAATTTTACTACCTACAATTTCTTCTGAAGCTTCTATAGATATATTTACTTTTCTCCCCTTTATCTCTCCAATTCCCCTATTATATTTTAGTGAAACTACTCTAATTTCTTCGTTAGCTTTTGGGGTATAATTATAATAAAAAACATTATTCATAAGTGCAATTATAAGAATTATCAGTAAAAATATTTTAAGATATCTTTCAGTATTAAAAGTTATTAAAAAAAACAAGCTAGCTGCAATGAGAATTGCTGCCAGCTTATTATAATAATAAATTTCATATGTAAATGATGCCAATATAAACACTATAAATATGTATAATAACGGATTATTATAATAAACACCACTTTCTTTACTCATGACAACACCTCAATTAAATTATTGCCATTTTTTCGAAAACCAAATCATTGTTACGTATACTAAAAAGGATATTAATATAATACTTATTGTAAATATATTTATTAATACTTCCTTCTTATAAAGAAATATTGTTCCTATTATTACAATAATTATATATAAAGCTGTATATATAATATTTTTATATTCATATATATTTTTAAATTGATTTCTATACAAATAAGTAAGAAAATTTATACACATTATTAAAAATACCACAATTTCAATATTTTCTTTCATTGCTAATATAGCTACTATTGTCACTACATTATATATAACTGCATTTAACAAACTATGTTTATTTTCTATATTATTTATTGATAAATTATTTAAAGCTAATAGAACCATTGGTATTAGTAATAAATTTAAAGAAATAATGCTACTATTTTTAAATAATATCTTATCGTCAATAAAATAATAAGCATACATCATAAATATTTGAGATAAAATAAATTGCATATATATACTATTAGCATATTCAATTGACTTTCTTACTTCCTTATCCTTTCTCTTAAGGTGTAATAATGCTTTAATAGAACTTTTTTCAGTATATATATCACATATATGCTTTAATATTTTGGATGCTTTTGCTTTTCCTATGCCTATATTTGACATAGATATCAATGATAAATCTCCTAAGGTTTCACCTTCCACAGCAACCTTAAACCCATCGTTATAAAAAGCATTTACAATCTTCAACTTCTGATCAGGCTTAAGTCTACAAAATATTCTTGCTTTTGATACTGTTTTATAAAATTCTTCTTCAGACATATGGCTTAACTCCACACCAGAAGTAACTTCCTTAGATGATGATATAAGACCTATATTTCTTCCTAATATTTCTGCACTTATCTTATTGTCTTCACAAAATAATAATGGTAATATTCCATCATCAAAAAGACTTTCTATATCTTCTTTAACATCTTCAACTATAGAATTTTTAAGTCCAAATAATCCTACAAGAACCATATTACTTTCTATATTTTCTTCTTTTGATGGTTCATAGTTAAATCTTCTATAAGCCATTGCTTCAGTAATTAGTCCTTCCCTTGAAAAACATAAATCAGCAAGCTTTATCTTATTTATTTCTTCTTCTGTTAATGGGTATTCTACACCATTAATTAATATATTTGTACATTTAGAAAGTATTTTATCAAGACTACCTCTAGATGTAGCTCTAAATCCTCTAGAATTTTTAGTTACAGTAGTTTTTATACTATTTGTTGAATTAACTTCTGTTCTAAATTTAAATCTATTTTCTCTAGCAATTTTATCTTTATCAAAATCATATTTTTCACAAAATCTTATATATGCCTCTCCAAAAATATCCTCTTCATCTTTTGTTTCATGATAAATATTGCTTGTTGTACAACAAATACCAATCATTCTTAACAAATCACTATTTCCTTTATCTAAATCTTTTGCTAAAAAAGAAGTTTCATTGTAAAATATTTTTTCAACTTCAGCTGTATCTTCTGTTATAGAACCAAACTTTTCAACAAAAATCACCTTAACTATATCACTATCTTTTAACGTAAAAATATTATTTACATAAATATTATCTTTTTCTAATTCTTTAGATATAATTTTATCATATATATAATAGATAAGTGGATATATAAATGCTGTTGATATAAATAAACAATCTAATAAAATCTCTTTTTTAATATATACCTTCCCTGGAACCACAAAAAACAATATAACAGAAATTAATATTCCTATAATATTTATTTTACTTATAATTCCGTCTATTTCTTTAAAACCTAAATTTTTCTTTAAATCATATCTATCTAAAGCTGATAATAATTTTCCTAAATGTGTATTCATTCCTGTAGCTATAACTATACCAGTTCCACTTCCAGATTTTATAATACTTCCTCTAAATAGTATGTTGCTTATATCACTTAATGAAGCAACATTATTATCAAGCATAGCTTCATATTTATCTTTTAATACCTTATCACCTGTTATATTTCTTTCATTAACTTTTAAATTTTCTGCTGATATTATTCGTAAATCTGCTGAAATAAAAGAGTTTTCCTTAAATAAAACTATATCTCCTATAACTAGGTCTTCTGCTGAAACTATTCTTTCAACACCTTCTCTTAAAACTGTTACATCACTAGTATTAAGATTACCTAGCATTTCAATATTTTTTTTATTCTTTAAACTATACCACCAAGTATGTATTATACTTAATGAAAATGCTATTAATTCTATTAATAAAAATATGTATTGTTTACTCACTATAAACAATATAATTACAAATAAATATATAAAACTACTTAAACTAAATAATTTCTCTAATAATGAACGTCCTATACTTTTTCTATTAGGAATAATTACTTTATTGTCTCCATATTGTTCTCTTCTTACGATACAATCATACTCCATTAACCCCTTATATACATTACTGCCTAAAAGCTCTACAACTCTTGTCCAGCTTTTCTGATAATATTCTTTCAAATGTTACACTCCTTTTAAAATAATAACCGTTTATAAAAGTAATTATAAACGGTTTTAATATTTTTTTAAAGTATATTAATTTTTTTATCAAACTATTCTTTTGTCTTAGGATTAAATAAACATGCCATTAGATAACCAAAAAATATCGCTGCCGTTATCCCACCAGCAGCACCTTTAATACCACCAGTAAAAGCACCTAACAATCCATCTTCCTGTACTGCTTGTATTGCAGCTTTAGCTAGACTGTTACCAAAGCTTGGAAGAGGTATTGTTGCTCCTGCCCCTCCTATATTTACTAATTTATCATATATGCCAAAGGCTCCAAGTACAGCACCTACTGTAACAAATATAACTAGGATTCTAGCTGGAGTTAGCTTAGTTGTATCCATCAATATTTGTCCAGCAACACAAATTAATCCACCTACTATAAACGCACTAACATATTCCATTTTTTACATTTCCCTTCAAAAATATTATTCATATTCAATGGCTACTGCATGAGCTATCCCTGGAATGCTTTCACCTTGTAAAGTACTAGTAGGACTCATAAGCGCTCCAGTTGAAATTAAAAGTAGCTTCTTTATTTCTTTTTTCATAAGCCGCTTATAAAAATATCCACACATTACTACAGCTGAACATCCACATCCACTTCCACCTGAGCAAGTATTTTGAGTTTCATTATCAAAAATTATATCTCCACAATCAACATAATTTTTTGATAAATCATAGCCATATTCCTTTAACATCTCTAAAGTCATCTTTTTCCCTATCTTCCCTAAATCACCAGTAGCTATTATATCGTAATAATCTGGAGTTCTACCTGTATCTTTAAAGTGATTATATAATGTATCCACAGCTGCTGGAGCCATAGCCGCCCCCATATTATTAGCATCTTTTTCACCATAATCCTTTACTATACCTGTTGTTATGTATGTAACCATAGGAAAATCTCCTTCTTTAGAAAGCACCATAGCGCCTGAGCCTGTTACAGTCCATTGAGCTGTTGGCGCCCTTTGAGAGCCATATTCTAATGGAAATCTAAACTGTCTCTCAGCTGAACTAAAATGAGATGAAGTGCTAGCTACTACATACTTAGCAAAACTTCCATCTATGAATAAAGCTGCCATACTCAAAGATTCTGACATAGTTGAACATGCTCCATAAAGTCCAAAAAAAGGTATATTTAAATCTCTAGCAGCATATCCTGATGAAGTTATTTGATTTAATAAGTCTCCTGCAAATAAATAATCAATATCCTCTTCTTTTATATTTGCATTATTAATTGCCCCCTTTATAGCTGTATACATCATTTCTGACTCTGCTTTTTCAAAACTATCTTTACCTAAAGTATCATCACTTATGACTTCATGAAAATATTCACCTAATGGTCCCTGCCCTTCTTTAGGCCCTACTATTGAATAAGTTGAAATAATTTTAGGATTACTATTTAATTTAATGGTCTGATTACCTATTTTTTTCAAATCATTCTCCATTCCATAGACTCCCTTCTCTTATAGTATTGAATAATAAAGTAGCAAATAATAAATTATACCTATGATTACAGATGATCCAATACCATATACAAGTACTGGTCCTGCTATGGTAAACATCTTTGCTGCTACACCAAAAACAAACCCTTCTTTTTTAAATTCAATAGCTGGTGATACCACAGCATTAGCAAATCCTGTTATAGGTACTACCGTTCCTGCCCCTGCAAAATTAGCAATTTTATCATATACACCAATCCCAGTTAATAATGCCCCTAAAAAAACCATTATTATTGGAAGCCATATCTTTGCATCATATTCAGAAATACCAAAAGCCTTTAACAATTCAAATATTCCTTGCCCAATGGTACATATAGCTCCACCAACAAGAAAAGCCATTATAACATTCTTTATGTATTTTGGTTTTGGCTTGGCCTCTTGACTTAGCTTATCATATTTAGCTTTAATAGCTTCCTCTTTTTTAGAAACTCTGCTCATATTTACCCTCCTTACTAATTTGAATTTAGTATTCCCAATTATTAAATTATATATATCACTTATAAATTTCTCTTACTAATTATTATTTTTTAAATGTTATCCTAATAAAAAAACAGCTACAACATTAAAATTGTTATAACTGCTCATTAATAAATCGTATTCATTTTTATCCTTCTTTCGTTTACTATAATTCTTCTAATTGTTTCCTCATTTCTAAGAGCACTTTCTTTTCGATTCTCGATACTTGAACCTGACTTATTCCAAGCATCTTAGCCACTTGCACCTGCGTCTTATCTTTAAAATAGCGAAGCATAATAATTTGTCTTGATTTGCTATCTAAGTTTTGAAGTACATCTTTTAAAGCAATTCTATCTACCACACTATTGTCTTCAATATTAACTTCACTTATCTTGTCTATTAACAACACTGGTGATCCATCATCTTGATGAATAGTATCATATAGATACTGAAGATTTGCTGAAGATTCCATAGCAAGTACTATATCTTCTTTATTAAACCCTGAATACTGTGATAATTCTTCAATCGTAGGCTCACGATTTAACTCTTTAGACAACGCTTCCCTATCAAAATGTATTTTTCTTGCAATGTTTTTGACATTTCTGCTAACTTTAATTATTCCATCATCTCTTAAAAATCTTTTTATTTCCCCCATAATCATAGGGACTGCATATGTGGAAAACTTAACATTAAATTTTACATCAAAATTCTTTATTGCTTTTACCAATCCTATGGATCCTATTTGAAATATATCTTCATAATCGTATCCTCTATTAATAAACTTTTTGCTTATTGATGATACCAACGGAAGATTTATTTCTATTAATTTATTCATAGCTTCTATATCACCTGCTTTCGCAAGTGGTAATAGTTCCGAATTACTTGAATAACTATATTCATTTTTTAAACCTTTACTATTCATAATACCTTCCCTAACCATTTTAATTAAATTTTTTTGACATAATAACTGTTGTTCCTTTTCCTTCTTCACTAGTAACTTGTAAAGTATCCATAAAAGTATCCATCACTGTAAATCCCATACCTGACCTTTCTAAATCTGGCCTTGATGTATATAATGGTTCCATTACCTTTTCAACATCGATTATACCTTTGCCATAGTCTATTACCTTTATAATTACATTATTTCCAGAAATACAAGCTTCTATTCGTATTATTCCATCTTTTTTATTTTCATAACCATGAATTATAGAATTTGTAACAGCTTCTGATACTGCTGTCTTCACATCTGCCATTTCATCTATAGTTGGATCAAGTTGTGCTATAAATGCAGATATAGCAACTCTGGCAAAACCTTCATTTTGTGATAAACTTTGAAATTCTATACTTATCTTATTATCTAACATTATATTTCCCTCCATTACATACTTTCCATAGCTTCCTGGACATTTTTATACGGTTTAATGATCTTATATAATCCAGATAAAGCAAAAACTTTATCGACTCTTTTATTTATTTCTACCACTGATATATGTCCAGCTTTATTTTTCAGCTTTCTATATCTTCCTATAACTACACCAATTCCAGAACTATCCATAAAGGTTACATTTCTGAAATTTAATATAACTTTCTTAATATTATCTCTATCAATTCTATCATCTATCTTAACCCTTACCTCTTCTGCACTATGATGATCCAGTTCTCCAATTAGCTCAATAATTAAAAATCCGTCTACATTTGAAAATTTTATATCCATATTGTACTGCTCTAACGAATAGAGTATCCTCCCCTTCTTTTATTTACTTTTTTTACCATAAGTTTAATTTAACATATTTTCTGTTTTGTAGTCAATGTAAATAAAAAATAAAAATAGAACCTTATAATAAAACTATCATAATTAGTTTCCATATAGGTTCTATCCTTATTTTATTTAGCACTATACTTTTTAAGTTCCTTCTTTATATCTTCATAAAACATTTCTAAAGTTTGTCCTTCATCAAGCATTAAAACTTCTATTGCATCATTTAAATTTTCCATTGTGTATATGTGGAATTTATTATTAATTATAGCTTCTTCAACTTCTGGCAAGATAATAAGTTCATCTCTATTGGAAGCAGGAATTAAAACTCCCTTATTTTCTATAGTATCCATTATTTTACACACCTTATAGAATCCCTCTATCTTTTCGCTAACGCCTCCAATAGCCTGTACTTCTCCAAATTGATTTACAGATCCTGTTACAGCTATATTTTGCTTTACCTTATATTTAGATAATGCTGATAATAAAGTAATTATTTCTGCTATTGATGCACTATCTCCATCCACTATGCCATAAGTCTGTTCAAAGCTTACGTGAAAATCAACTGGAATGCTCTCATAAGCATTTAATAAACTGCTTAATAATCCACGAAGTATGCTGATGGATTTTTCATGAATTTTGCCACTTAAATTACTTTCCTTTTGTATATCTACAATACGACCAGTACCCCTATATGCCACACAAGTTATCCGAATTGGTCTACCAAAAGAATAGTAACCGGTATCCAATACAGCAAGTCCATTAACTGAACCAACTTTTTCACCAGTTAAGGTTATAAGTATTTTCCCCTTCTTATACATCTTAATAAATTCTTTTTCAATAAATTCTTCTTCGTAAGCAATCTTCATTACATCTTCCTTGGTAATAACATAATCACCTTTTTCTTTTACATATATATCTGTAAGTTGCAAAAGCTTATCTAGAGTATAATCTTCTATTAAAATATTCTCTCTGCTACTAGCCTTTCTACATAAATACTTTATTATCTCACTAACTGCATCTTCATTGATTTTCAAGATTTCTTCTTGTTTCACCTTCTGATTTATTCTATCTTTTAATGTATTAATTGATCCTTCAGTTATTTCAACTATATCTGGAATTTCCGTTCTTAGAGGAAATAATTTTCTAAAATCTTCATCTGAATTATACAATATATCATATGAATCATAATCGCCTATCAATATAACTTTAACTTTTATTGGAATAGGCTTTGGCTTTAAACCATTTATATTTATGAATTCCACAAGATTCTTATTTGAATCTATAGTTACTTTATTTGATAACAGTATCTTTTTGAGATAATAATAACTAAGAGAATTCATTATTAAAGAATTTAGTCTTAGAATAAGACAACCTTCATTAGCTTTTAGAACTGCTCCTGCACTTATTAATGATATATTGGTTACATACATTCCATTATGATTTTCATATTCTACAGTTCCTATAAGATTATTTAAATTAGGATCTTCCTCATAAATCACAGGTGGTACAAAATTGTTACTATTATCCACAATTACTTTCACATCATATTTATTTAAAATTCTATATATTTCATTTTCGTCATCTTCAATACTCATGGTATAGCACTCAACTATATCTTCTTCAATGCATGTAAATAACCTTTCAAGATACTCATAAGAATCATCATCAGTAATAAATTCAAGCAAAGCATCATCTTTAAGCTCTTCCATCTTATTTGATAAGAACTTTGTATAAAGTTTTTTTAAACGCCTAATAGATTTTAACTCAATATCTCGTAGTTCTTCTAAAATAGTTTCTGCTCTCTTTTTTAGATTTCCAGCTTTGCTTACAATTATATCCTTGTGATTATCTTCTAAATTATCATATTCCTTTTCTGTCATGGTTTCTTCTTCATTATTTAAAGGTAAAAAAGCAAACCCTTTACTGGTGGCTTTCACTTCAAATCCCTCATCTTTAGCCATCTTAATCAGTTCATTAAGATAATCATTCCTCTTATTTTCCACTTCTTCCACCAAAAAATCTTTTTCATCATTAGTGGAATCGCTATAAAAGTCATCTATTACATCTAAATACGACTTTTTTATATTACTAACTGTCTCCTTTAGTTTTTTTCCTTTTCCATTAGCAACAAAAATAGCTTCAGGCTTATTTTCGTCTTCCAAGGTTACATAACATATGTCTTTAGGTGGCTCTAACTCCTTATATTCATCTTCAATGAAATTAATTAACTCTTTAAGCTTCTTTTTTGAAAATGAATCTACTAAATATAAATTGTATCCTTCCTTTGTAATCTTTAATGCTCTCTTTATCTTAGCAAAAGCCTCTTCATATTCTGATACATTATTTGACTTTTCTATATTTTTATCTATTGATATATCAAATTTAATTTCATTTGGAGTTAACTCTCTTTTCATATACTATTCCACTTGAAAAGCCTTAAGCTTTTCTAAAGCAGTCCCTCCTTACATAGCTCTATACTATATTAATATTCTCAAATTTTTTTTTTAGTAAATTATTTTATAAGCGGAGGTTTATTTTTTTATTTTTCTTTTAGTAAATAAACTTATTATTAAAATAGTGTTAATTGCTGTACATCTTCTTCCCTAATACTTGATAATGTAACTCCTATTAAGCGGATGCGGTTTTCCAATTTCTCTTCATGTAAAATATCCATGGCTGTTTTATAAATAATCTGATAATTATTAGTGTATGTATTTAAAGTCCTGCTTCTTGTATGATTCTCAAAAACAATGGTCTTATATTTTACTGTTATTGTCTTTATATAGATATTCTGCCTTACCAATGTTGCCGCAAGCTCCTTACAAAATTCCTGAATATAAGGTTCTAGCTCCTCTATTTCATCAGTATCAAACTTCAATGTGGTTTCTCTTCCATAGGATTTTCTATCTCTATTAACTTCCACAATCCTCTTATCAATTCCTCTTATTCTCTCATAAATATCTAAACCACTCTTTCCTAAATATTCTAAAAAGAACTCCTTATTTAATGGATATAAATCCTTAATAATATATATACCCATATTGTTTAATCTTTGTACCGATTTTTTTCCTAGTCCATGTATTTTAGAAATAGATAGTGGTAATAATATTTTTGGTATCATATCCTTATCTATGACTTTTATACCATTAGGCTTATTCCAGTCTGATGCTAATTTTGCTAAAAATTTATTATAAGATATTCCTATGGATAATGTTAAACCAATTTCCTTTAAAACTCTACTCTTAATATATATTGCAGCTTCCATACCACTTAAAAATCTGCTATTAGTCACATCTAAATATGCCTCATCAATAGAAAGAGGCTCCACAAGCTGTGTCACCTCTCTAAAAATAGCAAATATCTTATTGGATATTTCTTTATATCTATGATATCTTACCCTAACAAAATGTCCCTTTGGACATAACCTCTGGGCCATAAAGACTGGCATTGCAGATTTTACACCAAACTTTCTTGCTTCATATGAACATGTTGAAACAACTCCCCGTTCACTTACTCCTCCTACTATTACCGGCTTACCTCTAAGCTGTGAATTATCTAACTGCTCCACAGAAGCAAAAAAAGCATCCATATCTACATGTAAAATTATTCTATGCATTATTACCACCTTAACTTAAAGCTTCTTCAAATATACCCTTATTCTTACTATTAATAAAAGATATTACTCCATGGGCTAAAAGTTCATCTATATATCTTCTCTTATCACTTATAGTACAAAAAGATACTATTACTACTGCAATTATTGTTCTAAAGCCCTTATCTAAATAAAATTCATATTCAGCTTCCTTATCACATAAGTCTTCTATGACACCTTCAACTAAATCTACAGTTCTTCTAGGATTTGTGTTAGACAACACTCCTACTAAAGGTAAAAATTGATTGGCTATCTTTATATCTCTCTTTTGTAATTGTAACAAAAATTCCATATTTCTATACATGTGACCTGATGATCCATTTAAAATCATGGCATTTGATAGCCCTTGAACACCATTTTTAGTTCTTATATTATAATCAGCCACATGATCATAAACATTTTCTATAAAATCATTTACTACTTCCACTTCTATATTATTAATACTCCATAGTGCACATAATAAATAATCATCTTCATTAGTAATATTATTATACTTTTCTTTTAATAAAATATATGATTCCTTTAGCTTGTACACTATATCATCTTGTTTCCTTGGATTGCCATATCTTCCTATAACATATGCTGTCAGCACTAAATGGCTACATGGTCTAAAACCATTTTCCTCAAGTTTTTCCATAGCACTAAACATATTTTCTATTATTTCTTGTTGCATATCCTTATCTGTTGTCGCAATCAACAATGATATTATATATAATATATCTCCTCTAAAGGGTGACATTCTTGGTGTAACAGCTTTAATTTCTTTCCTAATTTCCTTTATTCTATCTATTGGTATCTCTCTTTCATAATGAGAAAAAACCAGTGATGCAAAGTGATTTAATATATCACCATCATTTTTTAAATACTCTTTAGCTAATCTGTAATTATCTACAGTTCTATCTATCCTATCAACAAGAAATTTTTCCATCCCTTTATCTCTCCCCGTTAATTTATATAACTTAGTTATAAATAATTTCACTATAATTATACTATGCTTTTGTGACAAAATTGCAACAGTTCATTAAAATTTAATTCTTAAAAAAATTTAAGAATTAAGGGCTCCTGTAGGAACCCTTAATTAAAAAATATTTGAATTTATTTATAAAGAGTACTGAATGATAATATTGCTTGCAACATCAATCATCTTACTACCTGTATCCATACTATTTTTTTGGATAATCCTAAAGGCTTCCCTTTCCGTTAAATTTTCACGCTCCATTAAAATTCCCTTAGCTCTTTCAATTATTTTTCGTTCTTCCATGGTGGTTTCTAATTTATTTACTTTTTCTCTCAATTTAGACACTTTCTTATTACTTTGGCATATTAAATCTAAAGAACTTATTAAAATTCCCTTAGAAATAGGATTGGTTATACAAAATATATCTGTTTGTTCCTGTACAAATGATCTATATGTCTCATTTACTATTGCCAAAAAACTACAATTATCGGCTAATGTATTATATACATCCAAAATTGTCATATCATTTAGCTTATAGCCAATAATTACAATTTCAGGGTCCAAAGCTATACATTTTCTGATTAGATCATGCCCTGAGTTGCATGTAGCTAAAACTCTGTATCCTGCTTCAATTATCAGTGAGCCAATTTTTTCTGCTGTATCTAGATTCTGAAGTGCCACAATTACTCCCCTTTGATCATTCATTTCATACCCCACCTTTATGACCTAGTATTTTGAAAGATAACTAGTTATTTCCCACTGGTGTACCTGTGTTCTATAATTATCCCACTCAACCTCCTTGGCCCTAATGTAATATTCAAAGGTGTTTTTTCCTAAAGCTTCTTTCACAAGATCACTTTTTTGCATATATGCAACTGCTTCATGTAAGCTTTCAGGTAAACTTTCTATATTTTCTCTCTTTCTTTCTTCTCTATTTAGATCAAAAATATTTTTATCAATGCATTTAGGTGGTTCTAAATTGTATTTAATACCTTCTAATCCTGCTAATAAAAGACATGCTAAGACAAGATATGGATTTGAACTAGGATCTGGAGATCTAAGTTCTATCCTAGTTCCCTCTTCTCTGGCTGATGGAACCCTTATAAGTGGACTTCTATTTTTAGCTGACCATGCAATGTATACTGGAGCTTCATAGTCCGGCACCAATCTCTTATATGAATTTACTAAAGGATTTGTTATTGGACAAATCTCTTTAATATGCTTAAGCACACCAGCTATGAAATTATATGCCACTGAACTTAAACCTAATTCATCCTCTTCATTATGAAAAGCATTTTTCCCATCTTTAATCAGTGAAATATTTATATGCATTCCTGATCCATTAACTCCATGTAATGGTTTGGGCATGAAAGTTGCATATAACCCATGTCTTTGAGCAATTGACTTAACTACGTATTTAAATGTAGCAATATTATCTGCTGTAACTAATGCATCAGCATATTTAAAATCTATTTCATTTTGTCCTGCAGCCACTTCATGATGTGAAGTTTCAATTTCAAATCCCATATCTTCTAAAGCAAGAGTCATATCCCTTCTGGCATTTTCACCTAAATCTATAGGTCCTAAATCAAAATAACTTCCTTTATCATTAGTTTTTAAGGTTGGATTACCATCATTATCAACTTCAAATAAAAAGAACTCACACTCTGGCCCTACATTCATTGTATATCCCATATCTTTTGCTTTATTAATTGCTTTTTTTAGTATATATCTAGGATCTCCTTCAAAAGGAGTTCCATCAGGCATATATACATCGCAAATTAATCTAGCCACTTTCCCCTGTTGCGGTCTCCAAGGAAAAATTACAAATGTATCTAAATCAGGTCTTAAATACATATCTGATTCTTCAACTCTTACAAAACCATTAATTGATGATCCATCAAACATACAATGATTATTTAATGCCTTTTCAAGTTGTCTGTCAGTGATGGCCACATTTTTAAGAGTCCCTAATATATCTGTAAATTGAAGTCTTATAAACTTAACGCCATTTTCTTCTACCATTGCTAAAATATCTTCTTTTGAATAATGCATATAATGCCCCCCTTTGTTTTCAAAAAAGACAATAAATTATGTCCTCATAGTCAGTAAAATGTTAATCTTGTCCAATTTCTTATTAATATTATATACATTCATTAGAAAAACTACAATCTTCTAATTATCACTATAATATTAATAAGTTATTTTTTTAAATAACTACTAAAATATTCAATTTATTTTTATACTAATATCATTTTTTTCATACTTTTATTATTTTTTTATTTTTCACTAATGTTCTTTTCTTATACAAAGTAAAAATCATATAAAATTATTTGCAAAATACACAATATTTATGTAAAATATTTCTAATATTATATTATTATTACAAATAATAATTCTATTGGGGGCTATTAATATGAAAACAATTGTAACAAAGTTTGGTGGAAGTTCTTTATCTGATGCCAATCAGTTTAAGAAAGTAAAAAATATATTTTTTGCAGATGAAGCTAGAAAATTCATTGTTCCATCTGCACCTGGAAAAAGACATTCAAAAGATTTTAAAATTACAGATGTCTTATATCTTTGCCATGGTCATATACAATCTGGTATACCTCTAGATGATGTATTTAAACTTATTAGTGAAAGATATGAAAGCATAGTTGAAGAATTAAATATAGATTTAAACATCCAGGATTATTTAAATATTGTAAAAGAAGATTTAGAAAATGGGGCTTCTAAAGATTATGCTGCAAGTCGTGGCGAATACTTAAATGGATTAATACTTGCTGAATATTTAGCTATAGACTTTATAGATGCTAAAGATGTTATCAAATTTAATAGATATGGTACTTTAGATAATGAGGCCACTGAACTTAAACTTAAAGATGCTTTGTCTAAATCTGAAAAAGCTGTTATTCCTGGTTTTTATGGTTCTGATCCTGAAGGTAATATTGTTACTTTTTCAAGAGGAGGATCCGATGTCACTGGTGCATTAGTGGCTGCTAATATTAACGCTGATTTATATGAAAATTGGACAGATGTATCAGGATTTCTTATGGCAGATCCCAAAATCGTTGAGCATCCCATGCAAATTAAAGAAATAACATATAGAGAGCTACGAGAATTATCATATATGGGGGCATCTGTATTACATGAAGAAGCTGTTTTTCCTGTGAGAAATGTTGGAATACCTATAAACATAAAAAATACCAATGCTCCTGAAGACAGTGGAACATTTATTGTAAGTTCTAGGGAAAATTCCTCTAATAGAACGCTTACTGGTATAGCTGGTAAAAAAAACTTTACTGTTATTTCTATCGAAAAAGCTATGATGAATACAGAACTTGGTTTCTGTAGAAAAGTGCTTTCTATCCTTGAGCAAAATAATGTTTCTTTTGAAAATATGCCTTCAGGTATAGATTCAGTATGCGTGGTCATATCAGATTCTGAACTTAAGAACAAGCTTGAAATTCTTGTAGATGAAATTCAGCGTTCTTGTAACCCAGATTCTGTAGTAGTTCATCCTAATATGGCTCTTATTGCAACTGTTGGTGCTGGCATGGCCAATAAAAAAGGTGTTGCTGTAAAAATATTTGATGCTTTATCACAAGCTGATATAAATGTGAGAATGATTGATCAAGGTTCTAGTGAAATCAATATCTTAATTGGTATTGAAAATGAAGATTTTGAAAAAGGTATTAATGCTATCTACAATTCATTTAGTGATGAATATCTAAATGTTGTACCTATTAAATCAACATCAGCAAATTAGAAAAATTTTACAAACTAATGCCACAAAATAAAACGGAGCTATTCAGCCCCGTTTTCTTATTATTCAACTGATTTTAAAGATTCAACCATACTTATATTATTAAGTTTTCCATACATAGATACATTAACAAGTAAAGTAAATACTAAAGTAAATGTTGCTGCATATATAAAGCTTATACCATGAATAGATCTACCAAACATAACTATATCCATTTCAATGGTAGAAACTATATAATTGCTTAGGAAAATACCCATTACTAATCCTACTGCAATACCTATTACCGATAAAACGATATTTTCTCTATATACATAATTGGCAGATTCTTTTTCAGTAAATCCTAACACCTTTATTGTAGCAATTTCTCTCATTCTTTCAGCTACATTTATATTTGTTAAATTATATAAAACAACAAATGCTAATGCTGCTGCACAAATAATCATAAGCACTACTACTGAATTCAAACTTGATATTATATCTTCAAAACTTGATATTACATAAGAAGTTGAAGTAACAACTAAAATATCATTTTTCTTTAACCAATCCTTAGCAACTTCATCTTCATGAGCTTTACCATCTTCAGTAAGCTTTAATAAAGCTGTATTAAGCTTTAAATCTTCCCCAAACTTTTCTTCATACATCTTTCTAGATAAATATACATAATTATATACATAATTTTCTACTATACTAGATATTTTTAAATCAACAGTTATTCCAGCATCATCTCCTACAGTTATAGTATCTCCTACAGAAAGATTTAAAAGTTTGGCTAGCTTTTCCGTTATTACCACATTATCATCGGTAAGCTCAATATTACTTTCAGAGTCCTTATCTAATAAATGTACATAGTCCTTGAATTTATCTAATGATTCTGGTACAAATAATCTTATCTGTACTTCTTTATCATCATTTGCCTTTGATCCATTCATCAAGCTTTGTTTAATCATCATTGATGATTTAACACGCTTATCTATATCAATGGAATCTTTAAGACTTTTCTTTTCATCTAAAGTACCTTCATATTTTAAGTTCATCATAGTATCATACGTAAATATCTCACCATATTGTTTAGGAACAACTACAGAAATAGAATCCTTTAAACCATATGCTGCAAGTATTAGTGCAGTACAACCAGCCACTCCTAAAACAGTCATGATAAATCTAGCTTTATATCTAAAGATATTTCTTGTAGTTACCTTTGATGAAAAATTCATTTTATTCCATATAAATGGTATCTTTTCTAAGAATATACGCTTTCCTTGCTTTGGAGCTTTAGGTCTCATTAAAGTTGCAGGATTTAGTTTTAGTTCTCTATAAGCTACTAAATATGCAACTGTACAAGTACAGAGAAGCGCACATACAACTGCTATAATTATAACTGGTATACTTATTTTAACTGCAAATATAGGTAATTTATACATTGCATCATAAGAGTGGAATATTGTCTTAGGTAAAATTAATAGTCCAACCACTATTCCTAAAATACTTCCTGTTATTGCTGCTAAAAATGCATAAAAAAAGTACTTAGCTGCTATAGTCTTATTTTCATATCCTAATGCCTTAAATGTACCTATCTGTGTTCTTTCTTCCTCAACCATTCTCGTCATTGTTGTAAGACATACAAGTGCTGCTACTATGAAGAAAAATAATGGGAACACACTAGCTATACCATTAATACGATTAGCATCTTCTGCAAAAGAAGTATACCCTGGATTATCATCTCTAGTAAATATATACCACTTACCATTGGAAAGATTTTTTAAATCATTTGATTTTTGATTTAATTCATCTTCAGCTAAAGTAAATTGAGTATCAAATTCTTTTTGTCCTTCTTCTAATTGAGCCTTTGAATCTGCTAGTTGTTTCTTTGCTTCTTCAATTTGAACTTTCCCTTCTACAATTTGCACCTTAGACTGTTCTAATTGTGCTTTTCCATCTGCAATCTGCTGTTCCGCAGCAGTCAAGTTATCTTTTTGAGTATTAATTTCATTTTGAGCTGCCTGAATTTGTGCTGCTGATGAATCTAATTGTTCTTTGGCTGAAGCAATTTGATAGTCAGCATCTGCTATCATCTGTCTTCCAGCATCAACTTGTGCAACAGCATCATTATACTGAGTTATATACGAATCAAATTGAGATTGAAGTACTGATGATAAAACTCCACCATTATCTATTATTGACTGTAAGCCACTAATTAATGGCCCATAAGTATCTAATTGAGCTTGTGCTTGATTTAATTGTGCTTCTCCAGCCTCTCTTTGTGCCATATATTCAAAATATGCTGCATTATATTGATCTACTCCAGCATTATATTCATTTATTCCTTCATTAAGTTGTTCTTCTCCAGCAACTATTTGATTCCATCCATCAGCAACTTGTGCTTCTGAGGCAGCTAACTGCTCTTCTGAAGCCTTTATTTGTGCTTCTCCATCAGTAATTTCTTGTTCTTTTTCAGCTATCGTAGCTTCTGCTTCCTGAATTTGCTTCTTCCCATCATCTAAATCTGCTTGAGCATCTGCTTTTTGAAGATCAATTTCTTTTCTTGCTGCATCTATTTGCTTCTGAGCTTGCGTAAGTATTGCTTCTTTATTTACTTCTACTCTGTCTACACCAAGACTTGATAATTTTGAAGAATAGTCTGCAATATATGATTTATAGTCATCTTCAAAGCTTGATTCATATTTTTTAGGTGTATTTACACATAAAAATACTTCTGTATATCGGCTATATGCAAAATCATCAGCAGAAATCATCATATAATTTAAGATTGATCCATCACCAACTTGTGTTATCCCTTTATCAAAAGCAATATATTGAGGACTTTCGATAAATCCTACAACCTTAAAGGTCGAAGTCTTTACTACGTCAGTTATTTCCTTATCATCGCTAGGAGAAAGAAGTTCTATGGTATCTCCTATTTCATATTTAACTGATGTATTAGAATTACTTTCAACTACACATTCACCTGATTTTTCTGGCAATCTTCCTTCTACCACATTTAGTTCATTAATAGGCTGCTTTCCATCAGAGCTTTCAGGCACAGCTTGTACCCTAACTACATTATTTGCACCACCAGTATTAACTAATAAGTCTGCTGAATAAGAAGGCATTACTTGCATAACACCTTTAAGTTCTTCTAATGATCTAATATCATCATCTTGAAAACCATAGTCTGACATAATTTTATAATCCATCAAATTATTTGCTTCAAAAAATTTATTTGCTGAATATTTCATACTTGGACTTGCAGCTTTAACTCCGACAAAAAAGCCTACTCCTAAAGCTACAATAAGTAATATTGAAATAAATCTGCTTTTAGTATCTTTTATTTGTCTTATGAAGACCTTTTTTAAACCACTTGTCATAAAACTCCGCCCCCATTACCACTCAATATCATCAATGGAGGTTAATTTTTTATTAATAACCATAGATTCTACCTTACTATTTTTAACTCTTATAACTCTATCAGCCATTGGTGTAATAGCTTGATTATGTGTTACTAATACTACAGTCATCTTTTCTTTTCTACATGTTTCTTGTAAAAGTTTTAATATATTTTTTCCCGTCTGATAATCTAATGCCCCTGTAGGTTCATCACATAAAAGAAGTTTTGGTCTTTTTGCTAAAGCACGAGCAATGGCAACACGTTGTTGCTCTCCTCCTGATAATTGTGAAGGGAAATTATCCATACGATCTTCTAATCCAACACTTCTTAATGCTTCTTCTGCATCCATTGGTTCTTTACAAATTTGAGATGCTATTTCAACATTTTCTTTAGCTGTAAGGTTTTGTATTAGATTATAAAATTGAAATACAAATCCTATATCATAACGTCTATACAAAGTAAGCTCTTTGTTATTCATGGCACTTAAATCTTTTCCACCAATGATTATTTGCCCATCATCATTTTGGTCAATACCACCTAACATATTAAGAATTGTACTTTTTCCAGCACCACTAGGCCCTACTATAACTACAAATTCTCCTGGTTTAACATGAAAGTTAACTCCATTGGCTGCAGCTATAGTAACTTCACCCATTTGATACCTTTTATAAACATCCTTAAATTCTATAAAATTATCTTCCATCTAAATTAACCCCCCTTAGTATAATTTCTTCATTTTTATCTGTACAAATAGATAAGCTAAACTTATTATCTATTTCATAGTTTTTAATTTTCAATCCTTCGTAATTACATAAATACCCATCACCATTTTTTATAAACTCATTTTCCCTTAAGGGATAGTGTAATCCAACACCTAAAGCCTTACCTAAACTTTCTTTCATAGTCCAATATGTGAAAAAAGTTCTTTTACTATCATGAGAGCTATATATATCATTTATTTCCTTCATATTACATACTCTTATTACCACATAATCATCAAAACTTCTAATATTTTCAACATCTACTCCCATTTCTTCCAAACCTACAGCACAAGCAATAAGTCCATTACAATGACTTATATTAAATTTAATATGCTCTTTATTTTTAAAAGAGGGTTTGCCATATTGATTTCTCATTATAGCTTCATCCTCTATTTCTAATTTAAAAACATTTTTTATTGAATATCGTAATAATTCCTTACTATAATGCCGTTGTAATTTTATATCATTACATTTAGCTATAAAGCATTGAATCAATTTTGCTTCTTAATGTAGTTTATTACATCTGCAACTGTTATAAAGTTTCTTATATCTTCATCAGGAACTTCAATATCAAACTCATCCTCAAATTTCCCTATAATACTCATTATGTCATATGAATTTATGTTTAAATCATCCATTAAATCCATATCTGATGTTATTTCTTCTTCCTTTAACCCTAAATAATTTGCCATTATTTCTATTACTTTCTTATCCAATTTGACTTACCTCCTCTAAGAACTTTTGTCTTATTATTTTTTTAGAACTATTTTTTTCAAACTCTTCTTCTTTTATATATATATGCTGTATTTTTTTAAAGCTTGGCAATTTTTTATTTACCTTTTTCAAGTCTTCTTTTAAGATTGACTCTAACTCTTCTAAACTTTTACCTGAAGAAAAATCTTGATCTAAATATACATATGTGCTGATAACTTCACTACCTTTTTTATTCTTATCTATATAAACAAGTGATTCTTTAACATACGGCATCATTTCATATATATATCCTTCTAACTCTTCAGGGTGTACATTTTTACCGTTACTTAAAACAATTAAATTTTTCTTTCTTCCACAAATAACAAGATTTTTATCAGCGTCTATGCTTCCATAATCACCTGTTCTAAACCATCCATTAGTAAATGATTTTTCATTACTTTCATCATCTTTGTAATATCCTATCATTACATTTGGACCCTTAACTAATATTTCACCAATTCCTTCTTCATTTTTATTATCAATTTTCACTTCACAACTGGAAAATATTTTTCCTACTGAAAAATGATCTCCTTTTTTATTTAAATTTACACTGATTAATGGAGTACATTCTGTTATTCCATATCCATTGTGAATAGTTATTCCTATATCGCCAAAGAAAGTTATAAGTTCTGGCTTAAGTGCTGCCCCTCCACATACAATTGCTTTTAATTTACCACCAAAGTTAGCATGCACTTTTCTAAATAATAGCCTTCTTAAATCAATACCAAATTTCAATAAGAAATTACTAACTTTTATACTATTTTCAAAAACCTTTTCCACATTCATTCTTTTTAATTCGACTCTTATACTTTTTTCCATAGTTTCTAAAAATAATGGTACCATTACTTCCATTTCTGGTTTCACTAATTTTAAATTTTTAGATAAATATTTCAAACTATCATTAATAAAAATATTCATCCCCATAGCTATTGGAGCCATCATACCACAAACATTCTCATATATATGATGAAATGGTAATACTGCCACAGTATTGTGATAAATTCCAAAAGCCTTACATGATTGTTCAATATTCACCAATAAATTATTTTGACTTATCATTACACCTTTGTTAAATCCAGTTGTTCCAGATGTAAACATAATAACATTTAACTCATTAACATTTACAGTAGAGTTTTCATATACTGTATTACCTTCATTTATCAATTCTCTACCTTCATTTATTAAAGTTTGTACATCTTTATACTTATCTATACCACTTAAGCATGCTGCAAATTCTAACTTACTATTTTCCACCATTTCATCTATACTAGATAAAAATCCTTTTGAAAATAATAACGCTGATGCATCACCTTTATCTACTAGTTTACTTATTTGTTCTGAGTCTAACTCCTTATCAAGAGGCACTGCTACTCCAACTCCTGTTATAATTGCAAGATATGAAACAATCCAGCTATAACTATTTCCCCCTACTATAGCTATATGCTTATCTTTTAACCCCATATCTATGAGTTTTGTCCCCAAAGCATAAACATCATCTCTTAACTGTCCATAAGTATAACTTACTATTTTCTTATTTTTCTTTTCTCTAATAGCAATTTTATCTTTATACTTATTACTAGAATTATTAATAATATCCCTAATGGTTTCTAGGCATTCTCCAAAGACCTCTATCACTTTATTTATCCCCCTTTATACCAACCACATAATATCTTATTAAATTCTACATTAATAAAACCTATGCATAAATCTCATCAATTATTTCACCAATAGTCTTATTAGAAGATTCAATTCCAATTTCTACTGCTTTAATCATCACTCTATATAGCTCATCAACTATTTCATCACTTACTACAGCAACTTTATATTGGAACATGAAATCTAATTCACCTGAATCTAAAGTGTCCATTATTGTTAGATATAAATTCATTGATGAACTTCCATTAAAATAATTTTGTACTTTAGCTTTTATCCTATTGTCTGTAAATATCTTTGCTGGCTGGTAAGTTATCGTAAAGTCTGTAAGAAGCCCTGATTTAATTCCTGCTTGTTTTAATACATAATCATGTGCAAGTTGATATGGAAAATCTCCATGCCTGTATAATTCAAACTGCTCTTTTGTTAGCTTTTCACATGCTTCTTTAAAAGATACTCCATATGGGCATTCTACCTTAAGTTGTAAGTTATTCACCATCATTCCTCCAGCTTTTTTTCTATCCATAGAGGATCTTCTTGCTAATACAGAATTCACCATTGACTTATCAGTATTATTTAGCTTATAAAAGTATATCTGGCTTCCTAAAATAAATAATGTTTGCTGAGATATTCTATTTTCTCTACAATATTCATTTATTTTTGCTACAATACTCTTATCTAATGACATTACTTTCTGTTTGCCTTTATATCTTATATTATTAGGTCTATATTTTTTTCCTACATATTTAGGTTCCACTGATGCAAAAACCGCTGGGTCTTTCCATTTTTTCTTAATAAACTCATAATCTCTTTGCATCCTTTTAGAATTCATATAATCTAAATCTTTTTCAATTAGAGGTATAAATTTCGCTGGCTCTTCTGGAAGTTTCTTTCCATCTTTCATAGCTAAATAAACATTAATAACATCTTTTGCATATACTGTTAATCCCCATGCGTCCATAATAACATGATTTACCTTCATATATATTCCAGTTAAATCTTCTGGACCCTTTATAATAATTACATCATATAATTCTTTATCATTATATTTAAACGGAGTACTTGTCCATTTTTCTAAAATTTCATCTATATGATCCTTTGAATAATTTGAGTAGTCTTCAATTTTTATTTCTTTAGGTTCTTCTTCTGAAACATATTGTTTTATTTCCCCTTTAACATTTTTAAGTCGAAGCCTTAATGCATCCATTCTCCATATAGCTTTATATGCTGCTACTTTTAATAATTCACAATCAATTTTCTCATTAAACCAAACTGCAGTACCAATATTAACAATATTTTTATGAGGTATAAATTTCAATGCAAAATACATTAACTTTTGTGATGGAGTTAAATCATAATACTTCCTATCAACCAATATTAAATCCTCCTCTAAATAAATACTATATTTCACTTATTATTTCTCTTAAAGTCTTATTAGGTGATGCTATCCCTATTTCAATACTCTTAATCATTTGTGAATAAAGCTTATCTACAATTTCTTCACTGGCCATTGCTAAATTATATTCAAACATAAAATCCAAATTTCCAGTTCCTAAAACATCTATAATAGTTAGATATACTGGAATTCCCGAACTACCATTACTGTAGTTTTGTACTCTTGCTTTAAGCATATTTTCACTTCCTACTTTAGCTGCTTGGTAAGTAAAAGATAAATCAGTAAAGTTTCCAGATCTTATTCCTACTTTTTTTTGAAGATAATCCATAACTTGTTGATAAGGATAATCTCCATGTCTAAATAATTTAGCTTGATCTATCATTATCTTATTACATGCATCAAGGAAAGATAAATCATGTGGACATTTAACAACTAATTCTAGAATATTAATCAACATACCTCCAGCTTTCTTAGATGCAACAGTACTTCTCCTTGCTAAAACATTATTTACTAAGGATTCATCAGTATTATTTAGCTTATAGAAATATAATTGACTTCCTAATAAAAATACACTTTGTGGTGAAAGTCTATTTTCTTTACAAAATGATGTTATCTTTTCTACCTTTTCTCTTTCTAAAGTTATTACTTTTAATTTAGATTTAAACCTTAAAGATGTAGCTCTATATTTTTTACCAAGATAATTTTCATCTATTGTTGCATAATTAGGTACTTTATTAAAATATTCCTTCCAAAACTCTTCATCTCTATTAAATCTTTTTGAGTTTTTGTATGCCAAATCAGCTTCAATTAATGGAATAAATGGTGCTGGTGCTTCTGGCAATTCTTTATTATCTATCATAGCTGCATATACATCCATAACATCCTTTATAAAAACAGTTAATCCCCATGCATCCATTGCTACATGATTAACCTTTACATAAATACCAGTTAAGTTGTTTTTAGCTTTAATTATAGTAATATCATATAACTCTGCATTTTTATATTTAAATGATGTTCCTGTCCAACCAGTAAGCTTATCATCAATTTGCTTTTTAGATAAATTAGTAAAATCTACTATATTTACTTTTTTAGGTTCTTCTGTGGATACATATTGCTTAATTACTCCATCTATCTTTTTTAATCTAAGCCTTAATGCATCTACCCTCCAAATTGTTTTATATATTGCCTGTTCTAATAAATCAACGTTAACTTCTTCTTCAATCCATAAGGCTGCTCCTATGTTTACTATATTCTTTTTTGGTGAGTATTTTAAAGCAAAATACATGACATCCTGAGATAATGTTAAATCATAATATTTAATACTTTCCATAAATTAATCCCCCTAACTTTTATGTTATTTTATTTTCCTGTGGCAAGTATTTTATAAATTAGACTAATTGTTATAAAAATAACTTGATTATATTATAAATTATATTTCCATTTTTTTCAATTTTTAAAAAGTATTGTTTTCTTTATTTCATTGGTCTTTATAAACTTTTACTTTCTCTATAAAAACAGAAAATGTTTCCTCAATCATAAAAATGTCTCGAAAAATTTTCCCACTCTCTTCACTCCTCCTCACACCCCATTTTCCCTACACTAACACAAAAAGAGCCCCATACAAAATCATTACAATTTCATATGAGACTCTATTTTTCTAAACTTTTTTATAATTCTTTTCGGAACTATTTTATAAAGTTCGAAACTTTTTTATAAGTAAACAATAAAAATAAGCTTATTTAGAAGCTTCTTCTATAGCAACAGCAACTGCAACAGTAGCTCCTACCATTGGGTTGTTACCCATACCGATTAATCCCATCATTTCTACGTGAGCAGGAACTGATGAAGAACCAGCAAATTGAGCATCTGAGTGCATTCTTCCCATAGTATCAGTCATACCGTAAGAAGCTGGACCTGCAGCCATGTTATCTGGGTGAAGAGTTCTACCAGTACCACCACCTGATGCAACTGAGAAGTACTTCTTACCTTCTTCGATACATTCTTTCTTGTATGTTCCAGCAACTGGGTGTTGGAATCTTGTTGGGTTAGTTGAGTTACCAGTGATTGATACATCAACACCTTCATGATGCATTATAGCAACACCTTCTCTAACGTCATTAGCTCCGTAACATTTAACAGCAGCTCTTGGTCCGTTTGAGTATGGTTTTTCATTAACGATTTCTAATTTACCTGTGAAGAAATCGAAATTAGTTTGAACATAAGTGAATCCATTAATTCTTGAAATAATCTTTGCAGCATCTTTTCCAAGACCGTTTAAGATAACTCTTAATGGTTCTTTTCTAACTTTATTAGCTTTTTCAGCTATTTTGATAGCACCTTCAGCAGCAGCGAATGATTCGTGTCCTGCTAAGAATGCGAAACATTTAGTTTCTTCTCTTAAAAGCATAGCTCCTAAGTTTCCGTGTCCTAAACCAACTTTTCTGTCATCAGCAACAGAACCTGGAATACAGAATGCTTGTAATCCTTCACCAATTGCAGCAGCAGCATCAGCAGCCTTTGTGCAACCTTTCTTTATAGCTATAGCAGCACCTAAAGTGTAAGCCCACATAGCGTTTTCGAATGCTATTGGTTGAGTTGATTTAACGATATCATAAACGTTAATTCCCTTTTCATCGCAAACAGCTTTAGCATCTTCTATTGTTTTCATTCCGTATTGTTCTAATACTGGAGTGATTTGTCCTATTCTTCTTTCATAACTTTCAAATAATGCCATGATTAAATTCCTCCTTACAATTATTCGTGTCTTGGATCGATTAATTTAACAGCGTCAGCAACTCTTCCGTATTGTCCTGCAGCTTTTTCTAATGCTTCGTTAGCATCCATTCCCTTAGCGATCATTTCCATCATCTTTCCAAGGTGAACGAATTTGTAACCGATTATTTCGTTATCTTCATCTAAAGCGATTTTAGTAACGTATCCTTCAGCCATTTCTAAATATCTTGGTCCTTTAGCAACTGTTCCGTACATAGTACCAACTTGAGATCTTAATCCCTTACCTAAGTCTTCTAAACCAGCTCCTATTGGTAATCCACCTTCAGAGAAAGCAGTTTGAGTTCTTCCGTAAACGATTTGTAAGAATAATTCTCTCATTGCTGTATTTATAGCATCACAAACTAAGTCTGTGTTTAAAGCTTCTAATATAGTTCTTCCTGGTAATATTTCTGAAGCCATAGCAGCTGAGTGAGTCATACCTGAACATCCAACTGTTTCAACTAATGCTTCTTCTATTACTCCACCTTTAACATTTAAAGTTAATTTACAAGCTCCTTGTTGAGGTGCACACCAACCTATTCCATGAGTTAACCCTGAAATATCTGATATTTGTGTAGCTTGTACCCATTTTCCTTCAACTGGAATTGGAGCACATGCATGATTAGCGCCTTTAGTTACAACGCACATTTCTTCAACTTCTCTTGAATACATCATATATTGATTCCTCCCTAATTAATACTAGTTATAGCTTGTCTCATTTTTACATATGTAGACTAAGTACTTAACCGGGTCAAATTCAAGCCCACTTGGGCTAAATTCATCCTACTCTTAATATGATAACAAATGAATTTGTTACCAACAAGACTTTTTTATAATTTTTTCAAAAAAAATATTGATTTCGTCAATTTTGTATTATATAATTATTCTAATTGAAAATGATTTTCATTAATATATGATTTGATTTTTCATTTATTGAAGATTTTTTCAGTTTTTAGGAGGATTTTATGAAAAATATTGTTGAAATAGTTAATATCATTGCTAGACAAATACTTGATTCTAGATGTTTCCCTACAGTAGAAGTAGAAGTTATCTTAGAAGATGGTACTATAGGAAGAGCTGCCGTACCATCAGGAGCTTCAACTGGAATTTATGAAGCTGTAGAATTAAGAGACGGTAATAAAGAATATTTTATGGGTAAAGGTGTTAAAACTGCTGTTTCTAATGTAAATGATATAATTGCTAAAGAATTAATTGGGTATAATGTCTTTGACCAAACAACCATTGATAAAAAACTTATAGAACTTGATGGAACTGACAATAAAGGTAAGTTAGGTGCAAATGCTATTTTAGGTGTTTCTTTAGCTGTTGCCAATGCTGCTGCTAATTTCTTAGGCTTACCTCTATATCAATATGTTGGAGGAGTGAATGCTAAGGTTCTTCCTGTACCTATGATGAATATAATAAATGGTGGTTCTCATGCAGATAATTCCGTTGATTTACAAGAATTTATGGTAATGCCTGCTGGTTTTAATTCATTTGATGCAGCAATTCAAGCTTGTGCTGAAGTATATCATTCATTAAAGAAAACTTTAAATGAAAAAGGATATTCAACTGGTGTAGGTGATGAAGGTGGATTTGCTCCAAATTTAAAATCAAACGAAGAAGCCATCGAAGTAATCTTAGAAGCTATTACAAAAGCAGGTTATGAACCTGGAAAAGATATGTTTATTGCCATTGATGCTGCTTCATCAGAATACTATAAAGACGGAAAATATGTTTTAGAACACGAAGGAAAGACTTTAACGGCTTCTGAAATGGTTGATTTCTTAGAAAGCTGGGTTAATAAATATCCAATTATCTCTATTGAAGATGGTATGGCTGAAGAAGACTGGGAAGGTTGGAAACTACTTACTGAAAGAATCGGTAAAAAAGTACAATTAGTTGGTGATGACTTATTTGTTACTAACACTAAGAGATTAGAAGAAGGAATTAATAAAGGTGTTGCTAACTCTATCCTTATAAAGTTAAATCAAATTGGAACTTTAACTGAAACTTTAAATGCCATTGAAATGGCAAATAGAGCTGGATATACTGCTGTTATTTCTCATAGATCTGGTGAAACAGAAGATACAACTATCGCTGATTTAGTTGTTGCTGTAAATGCCGGTCAAATAAAAACTGGTGCTCCAGCTAGATCTGAAAGAGTTGCTAAATACAATCAACTTATAAGAATATCAGAAGAACTAGGTGCTGTAGCAGAATTTAGAGGAACAAAAGCTTTCTTCAATATCAAAAAATAATTAATATAAAAAAGGAGCTGTCGCATTAAGAATAAATAATACAATATTATTGTATATAAAATTTTTAGTGCGACAGTCACTTTTTTCTTTTACTTCTAAAATTTTTAAACTTTTTATTTTTTTAAAATATTTCAGTATAATCCTCAATTTTTTAATTATCAATTTTCAAAATTCCTACAGAAGTTTCCTACCAACTTTCCATTTTCCATTAACAATTATCCAAGTGCCACATCTAAAACCATCATAAGAATAAATCCTAAAATCAATCCAAAAGTAGTAAGTTTTTTATTTTCTATTGATGCTTCTGGTAATAGCTCTGCTCCAACCACAGCAATCATTGCTCCTGCAGAAAAAGCTAAAAAGAAAGGTAGCATACTCCTAATAGTTATAGCTGCAATTACCCCTACTACACCTGCAATAGGTTCTACAATACCAGAAGCTTGTCCATAAAAGAAGCTTTTTTCTCTTGATAATCCCTCTCTTCTTAATGGCAAAGATACAGCAGCACCTTCTGGAAAATTTTGAAGACCAATACCTAAGGCTAAGGTCATAGCAGCTGCAACGGATGCACTAGGTATTCCTACTGCTACTCCACCAAAGGCTACCCCTACTGCTAATCCTTCCGGTATATTATGCAATGTTACCGCTAAAACAAGTAAAATGCTTTTTTTATAACTTTTATTTTTTTCTAGGCTCTTATTATTTACTGGTATAATACCATATGAATATTTATCCATAAGCATATCTGCAAAAATAATAAATACTCCACCTGCAAAGAACCCTATTGCAGGCAATAAAAATTGGCTATATCCAAGTTCACCACATAATTCAATTGCAGGATTTAGCAATGACCAAAAACTTGCTGCTGTCATTACACCTGCCCCAAAGCCAAGCATTGAATTTAATATCTTTCTATCTACATTTTTAAAGAAAAATACAAGTGCTGCTCCTAAGGCAGTTACAGACCAAGTAAATATAGTTGCTGTTAACCCTTGTAGCACTGGACTTAAACTAATAAACCATTCCATTCTTCTTTAAGTATTCTCCTAAAACTAGTTTTCTCTACATTATATTGCAATATTTTGACATCTGTTCCCTTTAAATTATTATATAATTATTTTCTCTACTATGTAATTAGTTGACATTATAGAAACTTCATGATAGTATAATTAAGTGATATTTTTACAAGCCGCCATGGCGGAACTGGCAGACGCACATGACTCAAAATCATGCGGGCAACCGTGTGGGTTCGATTCCCACTGGCGGCACCAAAATACCTCTTGCAATTGTAAGAGGTATTTTTTGTATTTTCTTTTTAACAATTTTTATTTATAATTGTTTATTATTCATCCCATAATCATTTTTCTTAAAATTTCTGATATCTTATAGACAATTAATTGTATTTCTTGATCCTTAGTTTCTGAATCTGAAGAATAAATTGATTGTCTTTCACAATTCCTTTAGTAAACTTCATACAATATACAGATTAAATTCATAATGTCATTATTTTTTATATTATTTATCCATGAATCAACTTCATTATTTACCATAATAAAATCTTTTATCTTAACATTTTTAGTAGGAATTTAAATTCGGATGAATAACTCTATTTCATAATAAATTTGGCATGGCTTCCACTTTTACCTAATGATACTTCAAGCCTTGCTTCAATTCTTTCCCTTAATTCATCAACATGTGATATTATTCCTACAAGTCTTCCTAAATTTTTTAAATCCATTAAGGCATTAATTGCTCCATCTAAAGATTCTGGATCTAAACTACCAAAACCTTCATCCACAAACATTGTTTCAATATGCACTCCCCCTGCATAACTTTGAATTACATCTGCTAACCCTAATGCCAGTGCTAGAGAAGCTTTAAAACCTTCTCCACCTGATAAAGTATTTACATGCCTTTCCTTTCCAGTATATGCATCAATAATTTCTAGTTCTAATCCTGACTGTTTAGTACCTTTACCCTTTTCAGCCTTTCTTTTTAAAGCATATCTCTCATTAGTCATCTTACTTAACCTTCTGTTTGCTGCCTTAATAATATCATCAAAATATGCTGCTAATACGTATCGTTCAAAGGTTATTCTCTCTAAATTATTTCCATTAGCTAGTTCTGAAAGCTCACCTATTACATTGTACTCGCTTTCATCTTCTTTTATCTTATCACTAATCTTTATAATCAACTTCAATGTATCCTTATTGCTAGTTAACCTAGAGAATATTTTCTTTTCCTTATAATTTAACTCTCTTAATTCATTTTCTTTTTCATTTAAGCTCTTAATAATTAAATCTATATCAATATGTTCCTTATCCTTCAACTCTTCTTGTAGCATTAGATATTGATCTTTTTTAGATTTTAATCTTTGATAAAACTCTTGTATTTCCTTCTCTATGATTTTTAATTCTTCTTCACTAATTTTGCTTTTATTATAATCATTACTATCTATAAAACAGCTTTTTTCAATAGCTAATTTAAATTCAAAATCTTTTTCACTTAATATGCTGTTCCACTTGACTAATAAGTTATTTTTTTGTAGTAAAGCTTCCTTATTTTCCGCCACTATATTTTGCATTCTTGTATATACATCAAGAGCTTTTTTTGAATTTACTTCAAGCATAGTAATTTTATTTTCAGATTCCTTAATCTTTATTAATATTTCATCTTCACTTTCCATATCTTTAGGTAGATTTTCTTTTATCTCCTGTAATAAAGCCATTTCCTTTGCAGACTCTGTTAATAAATTTTGATATTTATTATTTTCTTCTTCTGAAATATTTTGTAAACTTTCTTGATTCTTAAGAAACATCACTAGACTATCTTCATCTTCTTTTTTACTAGCAATAGCTACATCTATGTTTTTTATTTTTTCTACTAATTCCTCAATTTCTTTAGCAATTGCTTTACCTCTTTCAACTACATTACTATTAATAGCTTCAAAATTTTTCAGCTCATTTACTTCTATCTTTATAGTAATTATTTCTTTCACACTCTCTACTTTTTCAGTAATAGTATCATTCAACTGATTTTCTATTTCACTATTCTTAATAGTTAATGCTTGCATAAGCTTATCATATAAGACCTTTTGTGCTTCATAATCTTCTTTAAACTTTTCTAATTGCTCTTCTGTAGGTACATTTTCTGGCACTAAGGCTTTCTCTGGATGATTCTCTGAACCACACACTGGACATTTCACTCCACTCTCAAGGTTCATGGCAAGTATACCTGCCATACCTTTTCTAAATAAAATATCACCATCATCATAGTTTTTCTTAGCTTGATTGTATATATTTTCCTGAATATTAAACTTTTCCAATAGCAAATTATATTCATCTCTTAAGTCTATATATTTTTTTATAGACCTATATACTTCCATTAATTCTGCTTTTTGACGTTGTTTTTCACTTAAAAGATTACCATATTGAACTCTTTCTAGTTCCTTCTTGGCGTTTTCCGTAATCCTATTTCTTAAAAATTCAATATTATTTACTACATTTTCTAGCTTTAACTTAATTGAATCTTTTACTTTTTCTTGAGATGTTAACTGCTGCTTAAGGCTATTTATCAAAATTTCTTTTTGTTTATAATCCTTAAATCTACCAATAATTGCATTTAGTTTACTTTTTTCTTCTATAAGCCTGTCTTTCCCCTTTTCAAGTTCCTTACACTCTTCATAATATTCTTTACTCTCTTTTAAATCTTTAGTATTACTCTGCAACTCTTTTTCTTTATTAACAATTTCCAATTTATTTGCTTCTATTTCTTTTTTTGCCTCATTAATGCTTCTTTCCAAATGAATTAAAGATAATGCCACTCTTCCTTTTTCTAAAACTTCCTGACGCTCATTCATGGCTTCCTTCTTTTCTTCTAAATAATTTAATTCCTCTTGGACTTTTTCCTTTAATTGAAGCTTATTATTTATTTCTTTGGCTTTAATTTCATGCTCTTTAATTTTGAATATTTCTTCATTTACTTTTTCAATATCCTTTTTAATAAGATATTCCTTTTCATTGTCTGCACCAATTAGTTCCTTAACTAACCTTATAAGCTCCCAAATATCCTTATTATCTTCTTTAATTAATAAATTTAATTCTTCATTATCATTTCCATCAATTTTAGTTATATAAGCTTCTCTCTTTTGCTTATCTCCTTCAATTTTTCTTTTTAATATAAGCTGCTTTTCCTTTAATTTATCTTGGAATTTCAAAAACTTCTCAGTACCAAAAATATTTCTAAAGATGATTTCTTTATCCTTACTTTCAGCTTCTAGTAATTTTTTAAACTCTCCTTGCGGTAACATTACTATTTGTTTAAATTGATTTGAGTTTAATCCTAATATCTTTTCAACTTCCTTAGTAGCTTCTGTAGTCTTGCTGATAACTCTATCATCAGGCAGTAAAAATTCCACACTATGTTTCTTTTCTACCACTTGGATATTACCATTTTTCTTTGTCTTTTCAATTTTCTGTGTAGGATATCTGGTAATTGAATACATTTTGCCCTTTACCATAAATTCTAAGGTAACATAAGAAGTTTCACTTTTATCAGCATGATCGCTTTTTAAAGAATCAATAGTCCTACTTCCTCCACTTGCTTCACCAAATAAAGCAAAAGATATGGCATCAAATATTGTAGTTTTCCCTGCTCCTGTTGGCCCACATATCAAAAATAAATTATTATTTTTTAAAAGGCTAAAATCAATTTCCTCTTTTCCTGCATAAGGTCCAAAAGCATTTATTGTTAACTTAAGCGGTTTCACTTTATTTTCCCCTTTCCAATTCCTCTAATATTTTAATAACCTCACTATTTCTTGCTTCATCCATTTCCTTGCCCTTTAAATCAATATAAAACTCTCCAAATAATTCATCCAATGACTTTTCTCTAAAGTTATCTCCTGCTGCTGTCTTGCTATTTTCAATTCCTAAAGAAGTGTTAACCATTCTAAGTCCCATAATATTAGGAAATACAGCTCTTAGTTTAGATATGGCATCTAATATTTCTCCTTCATCTGTTATTTCAGCAAATACATAATCATTTAAATTAGTGCCCTGATGATTTTCTCTATTTAATAGCTCATCAATAGGTCCTCTTATTACTCTTAAATCCCTTAATGGCTTTATCTCTATTAATTCTACCTTTAGATTTTTGTCTTTATTAATATCTATTACTGGTATGGACTTTTTCTGCTTCCATTCCGATATGGAATATTTTAAAAGAGAACCTGAGTATCTAATCTTATTACTACCTACCTTTTGTGGTCCATGAATATGCCCTAATGCCACATAATCAAACTTTTCAAATATACTGCCATCCACTATATCCGTTCCCCCTATGGATAAAGGTCTTTCAGAATCACAAACTTCTAATCCACCTCTATGTTCCTTATCTTCATATGAATAACTAACATACCCATGAGCTATCAAGATATTTCTTTCATCAATATCTAAATTTTCATATATCCTTGATACTATTTCTCTCATCATATCATCATGAGTTTTAATTTCTGGATTCTCATACAAAATCCTAGCTTGAGCCGGATCAATATATGGTAGTAAATAAAAATTCACACTTCCATCATTATCTTTTAGTGTTACTTTCTTAACTTCTCCATTAAAATTTCCTTCTATATATAACCCTTTATCTCTAAGGAGCTTATTTCCAAATGATAACCTTTCAGCACTATCATGATTTCCCCCAATAGCTAAAACAGGAATCTTAAGTTCTAAAATTATTTTGCTAAGTATAGTATCTAAAAGTTCTACCGCCTCAGCTGGTGGAACTGATCTATCATATATATCGCCAGAAATAATAAGTGCCTCTGCTTCCTTTTCTCTCAATAATTCCACTAATTTATCTAAATAATATTTTTGCTCCTCTATCATCGAATACTCGTTGACAATTTTTCCAATATGCCAATCACCTGTATGGACTATTTTCATTTAAAAATCACATCCCATCACTTTCTTAAAGATTAAAAATAAAGTGTAATAATTAAAACCCCTTTACACTTTATACTACTTATCTTATATTACTTCTCTTTAACTTCTTTTTCAATTTAATTATATTTATTATAAACTTCATAACTATTTTTAAAGCTGTATTATACCAATAAAAAATCCCTATTAAGTCTATTTTTTCATCAAATTAACTAATTTGATCTATAAATATATAACATAATATTTTTAAATATTATGTTATATATGGTATAATAAGGTAAGTGTTATATTATAATTTACTTTGCAAATCTTAAGTATTTTATACATATATTAAGGTAAAAATTTATATGGAGGTATTTTATGAAATTTATTATTACAGGTTCAGGAGGATGTGTAAGCATTCCAAGGCCTTTATGTACTTGCAATATTTGTAATGAAGCTAGAGAAAAAAGTTATCCATATGCTAGATGCGGATGCAGTTTATTTTTAGATGATATAAAATTATTGATAGATACACCAGAAGATATTGGACATGCATTAAATCACTGTAATATAAAAGAAATAAATTATTTATCTTATAGCCATCTTGATCCAGATCATACTTTTGGAATGCGAGTTATCGAACAATTAAGACTTAACTGGCTTGACTTATCTATCAATAAAAAATGTGATAATCCAATAAAAGTATTAGCTCTACCTAATGTATTAAATGATGTTAATGCCTTAAGTACAAAATATGGTTCTATTTTTGACTATTATGAATCCTTAAATTTAATAAAAAGAAAATCAGTCAACAAAAGAATAGTAATTAATGACATCAAGATAACATTTGTTCCTGCTAATGAAGAAGCTACAGTAACAATATTCATTTTTGAACAAAATGGTAAAAAATTAATCTATGCACCATGTGATGTGAAGCCATTTCCTAATTCAAGACTATTCTATGATGCTGATTATCTTATCATAGGTAATACTATAATTGGAAACATACTTAAAAATAATTTCTATTTGACAAAAAATAATCCACTTAATTTAGAGTTATTTTCATTTGAAGAGGTCTTAGAACTAAAAGCAAAATATAATATTCAAAATGTCATAATAACTCATTTAGAAGAAGATTGGGGTAAGTCATATGATGATTATCTTAATTATGAAAAAGAATGTATAGCCATTAAATTTGCCTATGATGGAATGACTATTGAATTATAAAAACATATCTATATAATAGAAATAATTTGTTTAATAGGTGTAATGTTTATAAATTCTTTCTAAAAAATTAAGGCTGATGTCATTGATCAGCCTTAAACTTTATAATAATTTTTTAACGTCTTCAAAAGAAGCATTAATGGTAAATATCATATTCTCATCTATTTTTAATGTACATTTATCTTCTTTTTCTTTTATCTTATCTAGATTTAATCCACCCTTATGTATTTCTTTAAATTTAGTAGCAGCTAAATTTACCTTGAAGTTTAAATCCTTCATACCAGTTATTTTTATATCATTAGAACAGCTTCCGCCATTATTAATCTTTAATCCTATTATATTACTTCCTTTTCCTAATACTTCATTAGCTGGTATATAATCAACATCTATATTACCAGTTATGGTCATCCATCCTCCACTTAATTTTATTTTTGACATTAAGTTTACCTCATAATTTTCTGTTATAATCTTTAATAAATTACCTAATTGATATAATGTTAATTCTTTTTCCATCTTTCTATTCTCCTTTTTCCTTAACTATCTCTACTAATGTTTCATGATAAGTTACTTGTCCCCCTATATCTGATATACCTGATATAGTTAAATAATTAGGATTGCCATGCCTCTTCCACCATCCAGCATACATCATAACTATATTATCACCAATGCAATCATCTACTACAATTTTTACAGTAATTTTTCCATTATCAGATATTAAGCTAACATTTTCTTTATCATTAATATTTAATTTTCTTGCTTCATTACTATTTATATACGCCATAGCAATATCTTCTTCATCCATAAAATGTTGACTAAATAATGTATCCTTACTATGGGTAGTTAGTAATCTAAACTTAGACTCTTCTTTATTATGGCTCATTTTATTAAAACTAAATTCTATTTTTCCACTTTTAGTTAAAAACTTTTTATCTTCCCAAGCTACATTCTTGTGAGGAGTAAAATAATTATTCTTTATATATTGTAAATCAATTTCCTTATGAATTCTTTTTAATGGCTTGATAACTTCATTAAGATATTCCTTTTTTTCTACCATTGGATATCCTTTAAGTTCAAGCCTTCTAGCTATCTCTCTAAAAAAGTAATATTCATCCATTAGCTCTTCTGCTGGTTCTATGAGTTTTTCATTAAAAATTAAATATGGATTAGTCATAGAGCTAAAAAGTAAATCTTCACTTTCCAATGTGCTACTGGCAGGAATAAATAAATCACATTCTTCTGCTGTATCAGTCATAAACATATCAATGCATACCTTAAATTCAATTTTTCTAAAAGCATTCTTTAGCTTGTTTAAATTGGGTAGCTGATTTAATAAATTACTTTTAGTTATTACAGACATCTTTAAAGGAACATTATCTTCCTTTACCCCTTCCTGCTCTAAGCAATATATATTGTTTTTAGCATGTGCTTTTCCCTTTACAGCATCATTTATAAACTCACTAATATGACTAACATAAAACTCTCTACTTTCTCCATAAACAGCACTATTATAAGGGTCAGTATTTAAAATATCTGGATAAACTCTGTTAGCATAATTAACACCGCCTCCGCTTATACCAATTTGCCCTGTTATAGCACCTAAAAAGCTTATTAACTTAATGGTATTACCACCATTATAATACTTTTGCATACCATATCCCAATAAAATACTAGAATGCTTTTCACTATAAAGCTTTGCTAATTCTTCAATTTCATTTATTTCTACACCACATATAAAAGATAAATTATTCATATCTAATGATAGCAAGTAATCTCTATATTCTTCAAAACCATTTACATATTGCTCAATATAATCTTTATCTAAATAATTTCTTTCAATAATAATCTTTCCCATAGCTAGTGCTAAAGCTTCATCTCCACCAGGCTTTACTCTTACATATTTATGTGCTATTTTTGCTGTTTGAGTAAAGATAGGATCTATAACAATGATTCTACTACCATTAACCTTAGCTTTCTTTATACTTTGCATAGTATGTATAGTAGTATTAGCTGGATTCTTACCCCAAACAAATATATTTTTGCTATGTATAAGATCATCCAACGAATGGCTTACAACATCCCCAAAAACCTGTTTTTGTGCATGTATACCTGCACTCCAACAAGGTCCACCTTTTGCCTTAGATGCACCACCATAAAAATTAAAAAATATTTCTCCTATACTCTTTAATATGGAGCCATTACCATACTGTTCATAATATAATACTGACTTGGGAGAATATTTATCTTTATAAAACCTTAACTTATCAACCATTATTTCTATGGCTTCATCAAATGTAATTTCCTTCCACTTATCATTAACTTTTAATAAAGGCTTATAAATCCTCTTGTGGTGATTTAGCCTCTTTAAATGAGCTAGGCCTTTTTTACAGATAAATCCATTAGTGTAGGGATGTTCCTTATCACCTTCAATTTTAATGATTTTTCCTTCTTCAACATATACATTAAACTTACAACAGTCAAAGCAATCTAATGTACATCCATGACTTAGCTTATCCATTTCTCCACCTCAATATTTTTTCTAGTATTCCACTGCTGCTATACATAATCCTTTAGCAGGTGCTTTTTCTCCTGCACATAATCTTTTTCTTTCATTATATTATCCATCTTTATTTTTCTCATTATCGGTCTCCTCTATAATATTCTCCTAACTATATATTCTATAATATCATATTGCTTAAATGCATTACATAATAATATTTAAAAAAAATCAATATTTTTATTACATTATATGGAATTTAATTTCAAATAGAGTTATAATAATACTAGAAGAAAGAAAGAAAGAAGATGATTATATGAGATTTGTATTTAATGCAGGTCATGGATAGTATTTTTATCAATATATTAAATTTATCTAATTATTTGAAAGAAGAGTGAATTTTATGAAATATAAAAATAATAATCATGACGATTACAGATTTGAATATAAGAATGATCATATACTAGTTTTGAAGTATTATACTCAAACTAAGAAATATGCTCCTTATACTTCTATGCTTAGCGAAAGAAATATGAGTGAAGAAACATTTAATAAGATTTGTGAAGATTGGTACACTAGAAAAATAGCTGAAGAAAAGGCTAGAGCTGCTCATAAACGTGCAAGCTAGTTCTTTTGCCAAATTACACACCTAATTTAATATATATAATATATTTAAAAAATGTAGTAAGTCATATAACTTGCTACATTTTTTATTTATCCTCTTTTTAAAGCAATTGTCAATATACCAAAAAAGCATCTATTGCTGTGGTACAATAGATGCCTTTTGGCTTATATATTTAAATTATGACTATGTTTGTAGAGCTAATAAATAATATAAAAAGATTTTAGGATTTAATGTATTCAAGATTTCTGTATTAAATGTGTGATATCAATACAGAATAATGTTGTTAGCACATAATCATAATATATATAACTTATTCAACTGATAATAATTATCATCTTCACTTATTATGATATACCTTTTATTAAAACATGTCAACTATTTTTTTATATTTTTTTAATAATAGATAATGATAAAAAAATAGCCTATATCAAAGTTGATATGAGCTATCTTCATTAAGTAACCTTTTATTCTTTTATTAAAATTGATTTTAAATCATTAGTTATTACCATTAGTCTAGTTTTCTTTTCATTTCTTAAAGTGCTATAATCTCTTGGTGTTGATAAAAGTGCTGATAAACCACTCATAGTTTCCCACCTTTTTAAATCTTCTTTTGCTTCTTTATATTTATATACATTAAATTTAATACCTTTTTCCAATATTATCTTATCTATTCCATGGTATCTGATTTCTAAATCTTCTAATTTTGTTAAATTTTCTACTGTAGCTTTATTCTTTTCAAGAAACTTCATTATTCTGCTTCTTTCTTCTTCTATTTCTTCCATTTCTACTACTAAATCGTATACACTTTTCATCTCTTGTCCCTCCATAATTTCTGTCTTATAAATACATAGTAAAATTACTTTACCCTTTCATCTTTAAATAATTTTCGTTATACAACTACATTGTAACATATATTAAAATCAGCAACAATAAGATAAATATAATAACTTTCTTATAGATACTTTTCAAAGCTATTAATTACTAATAATACTTTTATTATGGTTATGTATAATATATAAATAAAATTAAAATAGAGATTAATTCATTCTATTTTTCAAACATGTATGCCATAATATAACTATAAATATATAATTCGGAGATGATTTTGTGAGTACTGAAATAGAAAAGTTAACTCAAATACTTAGGGATAGCAATAATATAGTTTTCTTTGGTGGTGCTGGTTGTAGTTGTGAAAGTGGTATTCCAGATTTCAGAAGTGCAAGTGGTTTGTGGAACGAAAAACTTAAAATAAACCTTACTCCTGAGCAATTAGTTTCTCATACCATGTTTATGAAATATCCAAAAGAATTTTTTGAATTCTATAGAGATAAATTAATATATCCTGATGCTAAGCCTAATGCTGCTCATATAGCTTTAGCTAAGCTTGAAGAAATGGGTAAGCTTAAAGCTGTAGTTACTCAAAATATAGATGGCTTACATCAAGCTGCTGGTTCTAAGCACGTCTATGAACTTCATGGTTCTGTTTTAAGAAATTATTGTGTTAAATGTCATGCCTTTTATGATGAAAAATTTATTTTAGAATCTAAAGGAGTGCCTACTTGTACTAAATGTGGAGGAAATGTAAAGCCTGATGTTGTTCTTTATGAAGAAGGCTTAGATGATAATGTAATTAGAGGTGCTATTGCTGCCATTTCTAAAGCAGATACCTTAATTATAGGTGGAACTTCACTGGTTGTTTATCCAGCAGCTGGGCTTATTAATTACTTTAGAGGTAAAAATCTTGTTCTAATTAATAAGAGTTCAACTTCCGCTGATAATAAAGCTGATTTAGTTATTCATGAGGCTATTGGGAAGGTTTTAGGAGAAACTGTTAATAATATTTAATATTAAAGATGGTATCTTAAAATCAATTTTAAGATACCATCTTTACTTATTTAACCTCTTAATAAAGTTTTATAAATTCCTCTACCATTTTACTAGCATTTTTTTCAGCTATAGGTAAGAACTCTTCATCTTTATATATAAAATGCTACTCATTTATCATTTACTAAGTTTTCATAACCATCAGTGAAATCTATAATAATTCAAATATGCAAAAAGATATATGTCAATCGCTTGACATATATCTTTTTTTCACTTATACTTTAGTTATATAATTCCAATTTAAGGGAGGGTTAGCAATGTTTAACTTTAACAATGTTGTAAAATTTGAGAATAAGAGATTTGACGTATTTGCAATTGGAGAATTATTAGTTGACATGATTTCTGATGATTATGATGCCGACAATAGTTGCAATAAATACTCAAGATATTTTGGTGGTTCACCTGCAAATATTACTATGAATATAAAAAGACTTGGTGGTAATCCTATTATTTCAGCTTCTGTTGGAAATGATAGATTAGGTGAATTCTTAATTAATAATTTAAAGAAAAATAATATTAATACTGAATTTATTAATAAAGTCAATAATTCTACAAGTATGGTACTTGTAACTAAAAGTAAGGAAACTCCACTACCTATTTTCTATCGTAGTGCAGATTATAATTTAGAATACAATGAAGATATAGGTTCAATATTAAAAAATAGTAAAATAGTTCATTTTTCATGCTGGCCTATTTCTCAAAAGAAATCAAGAAAAGTTATTGAAAAAGTTATTGAAGAAGCTAGAAAAAATAATGTTCTTATAGGTTTTGATCCAAATTATCATGAAATGATTTGGGAAGAAGGACATGATGGAATAGAATATATAAAAAATCTTATTGGAAAGTTAGATATAATAAAACCTTCAGAAGTTGATGCAGAAAGAATTTTTGGCCCAGATACTCCTGAAAATCATGTGGACAAGTTCATTCAATGTGGTGCAAAACTTGTAATAATGACTTTAGGGAAAGATGGTGCAATAGTTTCTAATGGCACTGAAACTATTAAATTTAAAACTTTAGCTACTGAAGTTGTAGATACAACTGGGGCTGGAGATGCTTTCTGGGGTGGATTCTATACAGCACTAACTAGTAATTACCCTTTAAAAGAAGCTTTAAATATTGGTTTTGCAACAAGTGCTTTCAAGCTAAAAAATGTAGGTGCTATTGCAGAATTGCCTTCTATAGAGGAATTAAAAACACTTTATAATATATAGTTAATTAAGAGGAGATATTAAAATGACGGTTAAAAATAAAGTTCAACTTATAACTTATGCTGATTCTCTTGGTGGAGATTTAAAAACATTAGATAATGTACTTACAAAATATTTTCCAAATAAATTTAAAGGTGGTATTCACATACTTCCTCCATTCCCTTCATCAGGGGATAGAGGTTTTGCACCTCTTACTTATTTAGAAATAGAACCTCAATTTGGTACATGGGATGATATTCGTAAAATAGGTGAAAAACATGATGTGCTTCTTGACTTAATGGTTAACCATATTTCTAAAAACTCAGTATTCTTCCAAGACTTCTTAAAGCATGGGAAAGAATCAAAATACGCTGATTTATTTATTACATTAGATAAACTATGGAATGATGGAAAACCACTTCAAGCAGATATAGACAAAATGTTCTTACGTAGACAAGTTCCATATTCAACATTTAACATAAATGGTGAAGACGTTTCTGTTTGGACTACCTTTGGTAAAGAAACACCTTCTGAACAGATAGACCTTGATATTAACTCTGATGCGGTTAGACAGTTATTAAAGGAATTCTTCGAAAACTTCCATAAAAACAATGTTAAAATTGTAAGACTTGATGCTATAGGATATGTAACAAAGAAACTTGGTACTAGCTGTTTCTTTGTTGAACCTGAAATATATGAATTCTTAGATTGGATATGTGATTTAGCTAAATCTCTTGATATTGATTTACTTCCAGAGGTACATGCTCATTACACAACTCAATTTAAATTAGCTAAGTATGGTAACTATATTTATGACTTTATACTTCCATATATGATTCTTAGCACTTTAGTTAATAAATCTAGCTCTCAAATTACAGAATACTTAAAAGTAAGACCTCATAATCAATTTACAATGTTAGATTGTCATGATGGAATTCCTGTAAAACCTGACTTAGATGATTTAGTATCAACGAAGGATGCTAGAAAAATTGTTGATCATTGCTTAAATCATGGTGCAAACTTAAGCTTAGTTCACTCTGATGCTCATAAGAGCCCAGATGGATTTGACGTTCATCAAATAAGATGTTCTTACTACTCTGTTTTAGGATGCAATGATGATGCTTACTTAACTGCTAGAGCAATTCAATTCTTTGCTCCAGGTATTCCACAAGTATATTATGTTGGGTTATTAGCTGGTGAAAATGATGTTGAAAATGTAAAACGTACTGGAGAAGGACGTGAAATTAATAGACACAACTTCACTTTAGAAGAAATTGATAAAGCATATAATCAAGATGTTGTTCAAAGATTACTTAAGCTTATTGACTTTAGAAATGATTATCCTGCTTTTGATGGCACTTTCCATATTGAACCTTCAAATGATAATGAAATGATTTTAACTTGGAAAAAGGATGATAAGTATTGTACTTTAAATGTTGATTTAACTACTAGCAAGTCAACTATTAAATATATAAATGATGATGGTATAACATCAGTTTACCATATATAACTTTTACATTCTAAACAAGTGGCTATTGCAATAATGCAATAGCTACTTACTATTTATTACTCTTATCTACTCTACACTTGTACTTCTTCTAACTACTAAATCCACTGGTAATATAGTTTGTTCTAAAATTTCTGTGTTAGTATATTTAGCATCAATTAAATGAATAGCTAACTTTGCCATTTCTTTAATTGGCTGCTGTATAGTAGTTATTGTTGGTGTTGTTAATTGTGATATTTCAACATCATCAAAACCAACTAATTTAATATCCTTTGGAATTTTAATATTTAATTCATAACAAACCTGAATAACTTGTGCTGCTATTAAATCACTGCTAGCAAATATTCCATCAACTCCATCTATTTCACTAAGTGTATTTTTTATATACTCATAATAATTCATTTCATTATAGGCATTTATATCAAACTTTTTAATAAAATATTCAACATTATTTTTATTACATATATCTATAAATGCCTTTTCTCTATTATCAGCAGGCATTTCTTCATCAATTACACCACTAAAATGTACTATTCTTTTACATCCACATTTTATTAAATGCTCTGTTGCAAGGCATCCCCCTTGATAATTATCACATTGTATTCCTAGTTTTCCTTTTTCAAAATTCTTTTCTAATAATACAATTGGGATATTTCCTGTGTTAATCATATTATATTCAACATTGCCACTACATAAAATTATTCCATCTACTCTATTACTTTTACACATGTCTAAATATTTTTTCTCTTTTGTAGCAGTGTCCTTGCTATTACATAGTATTATTTTATAATCTTTTTTCGCTGCTTCATTTTCTAAATTGCTTATTAACTTAGAAAAATAAGGATGAGATATATGTGGTACTATCACTCCAATTGTATTACTTCTCTGCTTTGTTAATGAACGCGCTATTTCATTAGGCTGATAACTTAACTGATCCATAGCTTCATGAACTTTACTTTTTGTTTTTTCACTAATATATCCTCTATTATTAATAACCCTTGATACAGTTGTTGGTGTAACTCCTGCTAGTTTTGCAACATCAACTATTGTAGCCAAAATTCATTCCCCTCTCTTTATTGTACGACTATATTTATTTACAAAATTCCTACACTCCTAAAATAATAAGTATAAATATTGCTGAAAGTAAATTTGCTACCTTTATCTTTGTAGCAACGTATAAAGTTACTATACTCTATTATGCACATTTACATATAGTTATTGTCAATATTTTCATAATAAAAAAGTACATAACCTATACAAATAATTCACCTACTCACTTTATGTCTTTTTTTCATAAAAAATAGAAATTCATTTTTTATTTTGCAATATTTTGATTTATAGTATAATAATATTATATATTGCTAAAATAAATATTCAAAATGGAGGATTTATGTCAGATATATATTTTTTAGAAAATACAAATAAAGATTTTATTGATTTATATTTATGTTATTGTGGTATGGAACAATGTGCTCCACTATATTCCTTTGGACCTGCTATAAGACCTAATTATTTACTACATTATGTTCTTGATGGTAAAGGGTACTATTATGTAAATAATGAGAAATATGAAGTTAATAAAAATGAAGGTTTCTTAATTTGCCCAAATGTTGTGACATTTTACCAAGCAGACGAAGAAAATCCTTGGACTTATCTTTGGATCGGTATAGATGGTGAAAAAGTGGAGACATATTTAAAGGCTGCAGGATTAAATAATGATACTTTAATATTTAAATATAATGATGGAGATTTATTAAAAGAATATATTCTTGAAATGTTAAAACATAACACCTCTTCTAGCAGTGATTCTCTTAAAATTGAAGGCTTACTTTATATGTTCTTTTCAGAACTTGCTAAACAAAATAAATCTGATCCTATTCATAAGAATGATATAAATAATAATTATATAAATAAGGCAATTGAATTTATTCAAAATAATTATCATAATCCAATAAAAGTTTCTGATATAGCTAATTATGTTTGTTTAAATAGGAGCTATCTTTCTACTGTATTTCAAAATAATTTAAATATGTCTCCACAAAAATTTTTAATGGAATTTAGAATAACTAAAGCTGCAACACTTCTATATGATACAGATTTACCTATTACAAATATTGCTTACTCTTGTGGTTATTCTGATCCACTTGCATTTTCAAAAGCATTTAAAAAAATAAAAGGTGTAAGCCCTAAAGAATATAGATTAAAGAAAAAAGAAACAACTGAAAAATTCTTACTTAATGAAATTAAATAAAATACCTACTTCTAACATTTAAACATATTTTCATTATATAAAACTATATAAGATATTGCCAAAAAAGTTTACTATATAAGTAAATGTAAACGGTGTAAATTAAATAATTTTATATCTAAAATAGTTTTGAAAGGAATGAAATAATGATAACGGAATAATACCTTTTTATTTCACATTAAAAGATTCTTGGACTTCCCTTCCTGCTTGGAACAATATAGCTGGAACTTTAGTTAGTACTGATTGTTTTAAAAAAGTTAATAATAAAGAAACTACTTTTAATGAAGTCTACTCTGAAACATCTGATAAGATATTACAATTGATAAATTATGGTCATTCAGAATCACCATCAATGGTTTCTAAAATAACAAATAAATTAATAGCTACCGCTACCGAATGGCAAAATAGAATGCTAGGAAATAATAATTTATACAACTAATGCATTAGAAGGCTTTAATAGGCAAGTACGTAAGTATACAAAGAATAGAAAAATATATTATTAGTATTTCTAGATAATAAAAAACATTACTGGAAATCATAATTTCCAGTAATATTTATCAACTAAGAAAATTAATTACACATAATTACCTACAGTCTCTAGCTCCTTAAAAATTTATTTATTTGCTAATGTTTCTCCATTCTTTAAGTCTTCTAATATTGCCTCATATTCTTCTTCATTTAAGTTATATCTTCTTAAAGAAATTATACTTAATATTGCTATTATACCTGGAACAATTGAATACATTAAGTGTATCCCTTTTAAAGTTTCTACAGTTTGAGCTACATTAGCTTTATACCCTACAAAAGCTAATACATAACCACATAATGCTCCTCCAATTGCACTAGCAAGCTTAGTTTTAAATATATTTGAAGAGAAAATCATTCCTTCTGATCTTTTTCCTGTTTTCCACTCACCATATTCAACACAATCTGCTACCATAGAAGCCAATGAAATATTAGCAGCTCCTTCAGCTAATCCCATTATTGTATTTATAACTAATAATGTTGGTAAGCTTGAATATGATAATGCAAATATTGACATAAATCCTAAAGCATTAATTCCAATTCCAAATAAAGCTGTAGCTCTTTTTCCTAACTTTTGAGTTATAAAAGGAGTACATAATCCGCCTGCCATTCCTGAAACCATACTTATACCAGTTACTATTGGAATATATACTTCTGCATTAAAATTATATTTTATATAATAAATTGAGAAACCATTTCTTAATGCATATGTTACTTCTAACATTAACATTGATACAAGTAATATTCTTAAAGGTTTGTTTGTTTTAAATAATTCTTTTAATTGTTTAAAGCCTTGTTTTTCTGGCTTTCTATCTGTGTTTATCTCTTTAACACCCCAGACAGTAATCCATGTACATATAGCTGCTGTAATTGAATATATAATTGCTACTAATGTCCAACTTCCAAACTTAGCAACTAAAGGTAACGTAAACATAGAAACTACTAAACTTCCACCAAAAGCAATAGTTCTAGCTGATGTAACAATTTTTGTTCTACCTTGTGACGATTGAGTTATATTAGCTGATAAAGACCAATAAGGTGTATCCATTGCTGTAAAGCATATTCCCCATAATATATATGAAATATATATCCATACAATTTTACCATTATAACTTAAATTTGGGGATGAAAAACACATTATTGTTGCTATTCCCATAAATATTGGAACAAATAATAAATAAGGTCTACTTTTACCCATTTTAGATTTTGTATTATCTACTATCATTCCCATAATTGGATCAGTTATTGCATCTATTATTCTAGCTATTAAGAATAATGTACCTACTGCTACTGCACCTATTCCAAAGCTATCAGTAAGATAAACCGTTAAGTATGTGCCTATAAATGCACATATAATGTTGTTTCCTAAACTCCCCATTCCAAAAGAAATTAAAGTTTTAATTGGAACTAGATTTTGTGAGTTTTTTTCTCCTTTTTTTACTAAATTTAATTCGCTCATTTTTTCCCACCCTTTTTTCTATTTTACACCTAATATTATAAATATTTATATAAATATTGAAAACGTATTTATGTATCAAAAACATGGTTAAATGTTAGATATTTAAATTATATCTACAGTTTGTTGAAAAACCCCCTGTTTAAAAAACAGAGGGTTTTCCTTTACTAGTTGTGGATAAAATTTAAAATTCATAATATCATTAAATTCTGTTGTCTCTAGATCATTTCCTGTTAATATTCCATTTTTCTCATAATATGGCAAAGCACTTTCAAAATCTGAATATAAAACACCATTACTATTAATCAGTTCTCCTACTTCTGAAATCTTACTTTTACATAATATATACATATTATCAGGTGAGGTATTCTTGATAAATTTAGCTATCTCTATGCCCTTATTTTTCATTCATTAGTTCAAACTACCTATATCATCAACTTTAATATAATTTAAAATTGCAGGTACTGCTTCCAAACTATTGTAATACCTTATTTTCGAATCATATACACATTTTCCTATTCTTTTCTTTAATTCATCAATGCTCTCTACCCCAAATAAAATCTGCATTTTTTTACAATATCTGCGAGATTTCATTCTTTCCCATTCCAGTTGTTTATTCTGAACATATATATAACATGTTGGAAACCAATAAATACCATACCAACTTTTTTCGTCTTCTACTAGTTCATAAGCATTGCATACCTGATATAAAAACAAATCTGCTTCCGCAATCGCTTCTGATGTGTATATTGGAAGCTTTTCTCTCTGATTACATATTACATCTCCCATCAAAGTGTATTTATTTTTCATATCTGATGTTGGTTTATAATGTTCTTCAATGGCACTACTATAGTGTCGAAATGCGGTATAATTAGCCTGTTTAATTACTCCTCCAAATAAACTTGTTTCCAAAAAATATGTATAAGTTAATAATACATTGATAGCTGCATAATCTTTAATATGCCTCATATACACTATAATGCAAATAAACAATTCCCACAAAAGTGTTTTATATATATCTATGTCATTTTCACATACTGAATTTGCATTTTCATCAAATGTTCTTATACAACATAATTTGTTATACATGTATTCAAGATTTTCCGCTAACACTTCTGCATAATTATCTTCCATTTCTGCAACTGTCTCTACAAAATCCAAATATATATCTCGAATTGGCTTCATATTTAAGAAAGTATCATAAACCTCTTTGGGTTTCATTTCACATTTATAATAATCTTTTAATGCGTCAATATATGCTTCCTGAAATCTTGATATACAATTTCTTCTTTTATTTAAGATATTACTTCCATGAATTTGACGAATTAAATCTTTTAATGGAAAAAAATTTGTCTTTTCCTCATCCAACCACTCTGGTCTTTTTCCTAATTTTGGTTTCACAAGCTGTGGTTTTTCATATATATTCCGAAGTAATTTTTCATATTGTTCTTCATATTTTATTGTATCTGAAAGATCTATATATATTCTCGTTTTTATATAGGCTGGCAAGTACTCATTTCCCTCATCATCTCTTTCAGCAATGATTGGAATAAATTTTTCCTGTTTCATTTTCCCATATATTTCACCAGAAATAATTACAGTCTCATCACCAACACCTCCTGTTCGATTATTTGCTTTTTGTGCATATACCCTATCACAAATTATAAGTACCTTTGTAATGTCAGGATCATTAACACATCTTTCCATAAATGCATACTTATCTTGCCCTTCTTTTAGTTCCCATTTATCAAGCACAACATCCACTCCATGAGAAATTAAGCGTTGGGCAAGCTCTAGTACAAGTCTATCACTGCTCCAAGAATATGAAATAAACACCTTTGGCATTTTATCATCCTGCAATCCTAATCCCCTCCATACCTTATTTTGACTTAGCCATGAGCAAAACTCCACATACTCAGTATTTATGCATGTTTGCGAGGCA
>ERZ827363.103-NODE-103-length-84443-cov-11.265796_pt1 | contig 84443 bp, 76 predicted proteins | sample MGYA00519776_ERZ827363 | MGnify/ENA primary metagenome ERZ827363 (study PRJEB31778, sample SAMEA3449288) | human gut metagenome | biome: human gut; feature: human-associated habitat; material: faeces | place: United Kingdom | collected 2010/2012 ... | reverse complement strand
TAGAGAAATTTTAGATAATGAACATTATGGTTTAGAAAAAGTTAAAGAAAGAATACTAGAATACTTAGCCATAAGAAAATTATCTAAATCATTAAAAGGACCTATAGTTTGTTTAGTAGGACCTCCAGGTGTTGGTAAAACATCTATAGCAAGATCAATAGCAACATCAATGGGTAAAAAATTCGTAAGAATTTCTTTAGGTGGAGTTAGAGATGAAGCTGAAATAAGAGGTCATAGAAGAACTTATGTAGGAGCTATACCAGGTAGAATAATAAATGGAATAAAAGAAGCTCAAACTAAGAATCCAGTATTCTTATTAGATGAAATAGATAAAATGGCAGCAGATTATAAAGGTGATCCAGCTTCAGCTATGCTTGAAGTATTAGACCCAGAACAAAATAAAACATTTGTTGACCATTATTTAGAAGTACCATTTGATTTATCAAAAATATTATTTATAACAACTGCAAATAGTTTAAGTACAATACCAGGTCCATTACTTGATAGAATGGAAATAATAGAAGTATCTGGTTATATAGAAGAAGAAAAACTTAATATAGCTCAAAAATACTTACTTCCAAAACAAATCAAAGAAAATGGATTAGTAGATGGTTTCGTAACTATAGAAGAGCAAGCAATGAGAGATATTATAAATTACTATACTAGGGAAGCTGGAGTTAGAACTCTAGAAAGAACTATTGGTAAAGTATGCAGAAAAATTGCTAGAAAATTTGTAGAAGATCCATCAATTGAAGGTGTTGTAGTAACTCAAGCAGATGTTGAAGAATATCTTGGAAGAGATAAATATCTATACGATTTAGCAGGAACTAAACCTGAAGTTGGTGTAGTAACAGGTCTTGCATGGACTTCAGTTGGAGGAGTTACACTTCCAGTAGAAGTAAATGTATTAAAAGGAAAAGGACAAGTAGTGCTTACTGGTTCTTTAGGTGATGTAATGAAAGAATCAGCTCAAGCTGGTATATCTTATATTAGATCAATAGCAGATAAATTTGATATTGATCAAGATTTCTACAAAACAGAAGATATCCATATACATTGTCCAGAAGGAGCAACTCCAAAAGATGGTCCATCAGCAGGTGTGACAATGGCTACTGCAGTAATATCTGCATTAACTAAAATACCTGTGAGAAGTGACGTGGCTATGACTGGTGAAATAACTCTTAGAGGTAGAGTAATGGTTGTAGGTGGAGTTAAAGAAAAGGTACTTGCAGCACATAGAGCAGGAATTAAAAAAGTTTTAATACCAAGAGAATGTGATGCTCAATTAGACGATATACCTGAAAATGTAAAAGAAAAACTAGAAATTGTTTTAGTAGATCATATGGATCAAGTATTAGAACATGCTTTAGTAAAAGACGGTGAGAAAAATGAAAATTAGAAGTTCAGAAATAGTAGTAAGTGCAATAAGAAAAGAACAATATCCTGCAGAAGGATTACCAGAGATAGCTTTAGTTGGAAGATCGAATGTTGGAAAATCTTCTGCTACTAATGCTTTATTAAATAGAAGAAATTTTGCTAGAACAAGTCAAACTCCTGGGAAAACAAGAACAATAAACTTCTATAAAATAAATAATGAGTTTTATTTTGTTGACCTTCCTGGTTATGGATACGCAAAAGTATCTAAATCAGAAAAGGATAAGTGGGGAGTTATCATGGAAAGATATTTACAAGATAGACAAGAATTATGTGCTATTTTCTTACTTGTAGATATAAGACATGAACCTACAAATGACGATGTTATGATGTATGAATGGATAAAACACTTTGGATATAACTGTGTTGTTATAGCAACAAAAGCAGATAAAATATCTAGAGGACAATATCAAAAACATATAAGCATAATAAGAAAAAAATTACAACTTGAAAAAGATGAAAAAGTAATACCTCTTTCTTCTTCAAAGAAAACGGGAGTAGAGGATGTATGGAATGAGATAATAGCTCAATATGAAGAGCATGGTTATGAAATAACAGTAGATTAATTAATTGATGAAGCTGTATTAAAATGATTTATATCGTTTTAATACAGCTTTTTTAATGGAAAATTATATCATATAGTAACAAAATTGCACCTAAATTAATATCTTATTAAGTAGAAAATGTTAGGGGGCATGAATATGAAAGGTAAAATGAGAAAATTATTCCCAGGGGCTAATACAAGTAACGGATTTTATTCATATTTCGATTATATAATCCCAAAGGATGTAAACAGAATTTTTTGTTTAAAAGGTGGTCCTGGAGTTGGTAAGTCATCTTTAATGAAGAAAGTAGCTAAAGAATTTGTGGAAAGAGGATACGATGTAGAGGTATTTCCTTGTTCATCAGATCCAGCATCACTAGATGCAGTAGTAATAAAAAAATTAAAAGTCGTTTTATTAGATGCTACAGCACCTCATATTGTTGATCCTAAGATACCAGGAGCTATAGATGAGGTAGTTAATTTTGGCGATTTTTGGACAGTAGATAATTTAGAAAATAATAAAGTAGAAATATTACAATGCAACAAAGAAATAAGTGGATGTTTCCAAAGGGCTTTCAAATATTTAAAAGCAGCAGAACCTATCTTTTATGATATAGAAGTAAAAAATTCAGATATGATGGATTTTGGAAAACTTAATAAATTTACAGATGAATTTATTGAAAAATTATTTGAGGGTATAGAAAATAAAGAAGAACTTTCAGTACCTAGACATTTATTTGGAACAGCTATAACTCCAATAGGCCATATTGATTATGCAGATAGCTTATTACAAGATGCTAAAAAAATTTATTATTTAGATGGTAAAATTGGATATGGCAAGACTACTTTCCTAAAAAGAATATATGAAAAGGCCGTTTTAAAAGGATTAAAAGTAGAAGTATTTCACTATCCACTTATACCAGAAAAAATAGAAGGTATAATGATAAATGATTTAAAAGTTGCCATAACTACAAGTACTTTATTTAAAAATGAAGATAAAATTAATTTAAATCAATTTGTAAACAAAGATAAAATAAATGAATACAAAGAAGAATTAGAAGTTGATGAAAAAATATTAGATGAATTAATAAACTACGGCATATCAAATTTGAAAAAAGCTAAATCCAATCATGATATAATCGAAAATTACTATATTCCAAATATGAATTTTGAAAAGGTTGATCAATTAAAAGATGAATTAATTGATAGAATATTAAAATATGAAAATAAATAGATAAATAATAAAGCTATGAAAAGAAATAAAAAATATTTCTATGTCATAGCTTTTATTTTTTTGCATAAAATAATAAGTTAAATCTTGTATAAAAATAAAATATATAGTTGATAATCTTAGTATATATTTTATAAGTTTTGAAATTGAGGTGATTAAAATTATATCATCAGAAAAAGATTTATCTATATTAGTTCCAGAGAAACTTGCTAGAAAATACAACTTGTTTCCAATTGAATTAAATGATGATTTATTGACCATAGGTATAGAAGAAGAAAATAGATATGCAATGCAAGATTTGAAATTAGTTACAGGTAAAAATATTGTATTAAAAGAAATGTCAAAAGAAGAAATTGATGAAAACATTGAACTATGTTATGGAAATATTATTGATACGAAAGATGACTATGTTAACTATTTATTCCAAGATATTTTACAAAAATCCTTAAAAGCAAATGCTAGTGATATTCATATTGAGCCGTTTAATGACTTATTAAAAATTAGAATAAGAGTAGATGGAAAAATGAAAGAAATGATAAATTTAGATTTAGACTTATATCCACCTCTTGCATCTGTAATAAAATATAAAGCTGATATGGATATTACAGAAAAAAGATTACCTCAAGATGGAAGGATTGATATAAAAATTAATAATGTAATAGTTGATATTAGAATTTCTACAGTACCAACAACTTATGGAGAAAAAATAGTTCTTAGGCTTTTAAATAGAGATTCATTTTTAAAAACAAAAGAAGAATTAGGATTTTCTAGAAAAGCCATAAATAAAATTCAGAAAATAATAAACAAGAAAACAGGGATATTGCTAGTTACAGGACCAACAGGTAGTGGAAAAACAACAACAGTGTATTCTATTTTACAGGATTTAAAAAATACAGATAAAAATATTATGACTATTGAAAATCCTGTTGAATACAAAATGGAAGGTATAAACCAAATACAAGTTAATAAAAAAGTTGGACTTACCTTTGAAAAGGGATTAAAAGCAATTTTAAGACAAGACCCAGACATAATTATGGTTGGCGAGATTAGAGATATAGAAACAGCAAAAACAGCCGTAAGAGCAGCAATTACAGGTCATTTAGTTATAAGTACTCTACATACAAATGATGCCATATCATCTATAGCTAGATTGATAGATATGGAAATTCCTCCTTATTTGTTGAATGCCTCGTTGATTGGTGTTATATCTCAAAGATTAGTTAGAAAAGTTTGTTCAAATTGTAGCAATGAGATAGTTGTAAAACAAAATGATGGTAAGTCTATTAGTACAGCTATACCTATTGGAGGTGAAGAATGTAGATATACGGGATATGAAGGTAGAACAGTGGCTTATGAAATACTAGTAATTGATGATGATGTTAAAAAAGCTATTCAAGAAAATAAAGATGCTAGGGTTATTAAAGAAATTGCAATAAAAAATGGCATGATTACTTTTGATGATAGCTACTCAAGACTTTTAAGAAAAAAACTAACAACTTTAGAAGAATGCATTATGAATAAGGAAATTATAAATTAGGAGGGCGATTACTTGTTTAAATGTATTGCATATGATGAAAATAATAAAAGAAAAGTTGTGAAATTAGATTTGCACAGTGAAGAAGAAGTTTTTCATTATGCTAGTAAAAATAATTTGAAAATAGTGGATGTTAAAAAAAGAAGAAAATTATTTTGTAGAAAGAAATTAAAAGATAAAGATTTAAAAGTTTTTTCTAAGCAAATGTGCATTTTATTAAAGTCTGGGTGTGAAATATCTAAAATATTAAAAATACTTATAGAAGAGTCAAATAACAAATTAAAAGGTATTTTAAAGCAAATACTTTCAGATATTGAAAAAGGAAAAACAATAAAAGAAGCATTTGAAAATACGAAGGCTTTTTCTTCATTTTACATAAGTATGGTTGCTACAGGAGAAATGAGTGGTAATTTAGATGAGGTTATGGATAAATTATCTATTTATTATGATAAGGAGCAAAAACTAAAAAGCAAAATAGTTAGTATACTTATTTATCCAGCTATATTAGTAGTGTCTATGATAATTTCATTTACCGCAATTTTGATTTTCTTAATTCCTAATTTTGAGGAAATTTATGCTGATAATACAATACAAACACCTTTGATTACAAAAATATTAATATTTTTATCTCATTTGATAAGAGATGATTTTATTTTGATAATAGGAATAATTGTATTGACAATAGGAGGATTTATATATTTTAAGAAAAACAGTCAAAAGTTTAATGAAATATTAAATAAATTATATTTTAAAACACCACTAGTTAAAACTTTTAATCAATTGATTATTACCAATAAATTTGTAAAAGCTTTGTCAATTTTAATTTCTAGTGGAGTTCAAATTGTATATTCCATAGAAACTTCAGCAAAGGTTATGGATAATGATTATATTTACCAAAAGATATGTGAATCAAATGAACTTATTAAAAAAGGAAATAGTATAGGAAGTTCTTTGAAAAAAGTAGAGGAATTGCCTTCATTATTTTTATCTATGGTAGTTATAGGCGAAGAAAGCGGGCGATTGGATAATATTTTGGGAACAGTAAGTGAGTATTATGAAAATGAACTGGATTCTAAGTTAGAAAGAGGTACTAAATATTTTGAAAACTTTTTGACTTTGTTTATAGGAATTATAGTTGGTATAGCGGTTATATCTATGATGATGCCAATGTTTGATGCTGTTGCATCTATTTAAAATATAAAAAGGAGATGAACAAATGAAAACTAAAATTCAAAAAAGAATAATGAAAAAGAGAAAGGGATTTACACTTATTGAAATGGTTATTGTTATAACTATAATAGGAATTTTATCTAGTATTGCTGTGACAAAGTATTCAAAAATTCAAGAAAATGCTAAGAAAAACGCTGATTATGCAACAGCTGCAAATTTAGCTACAGCAGCTATGATAGCTATTAGTGATGGAGAGCAAAATGTTGATGTAGGAAGTTTACAATCAAAAGGATATATACAAACTATACCAAAATCTAAATCTAATAATGGAAAAGATTTTACTATAACGAAAAGTGAGAAAGGTGATGAAGTAACAGTAACTATTGATAAAGAGACTTTTTATCCTAAGGCTGAAACAAGTAAAACTGAATAGATTAAAAATAAATCAAATAAAAAATTTTAGGAGGTGATTTTATTAAGAAATATTTAATTGTGAATATTAATAATAAATTTACTGAAGTTTTATTTTTATCGAAAGGTAGGAAGAAGTATTATTTAGACTGGAAATTTCATTATGAAAAAGGCACAGATAATATGGAAGACAAAGATAAATACATAAATTATATTGTAGAAAATATAAAAAGGTACAATAATAATTTGAAATTGAAAAATATATATTTTTATATGCAAAATGATGAAATTATCATAAGGAATATGGAAAATGTCAGTATTAAAAAGAAAAAAGACATAATACCTTTGATAAAGTATGAAATCAACAAATATATACCTATAGATTTACAAAATTATATAATTAAATATAAAAAAATTACTGACTTTAATGACAAAAGTTTAGTTCAAGGGATACTATTTCCCAAGAAATTTGTACATATATGCAATGAAATAGGTGAAAAATTAGAAATTAAGAAAAAATACTTAAATATTAATTTTGATATTTTACAAAAAATTTTAGATATGAGTTTAATTAATTTATGTAGTTTGGATAAAAAAATAATTGTAATAGAAAATAGACAAGAAGATATGATATTAAATAAAATTTATAATAATCAAATTATTGAATCTTACTTAGTAAATAAGAATGATAAAAATAATATATTAAATATCAATGATGAAGAAAATACATATTATTTTGGTATAAATGATGATTATATGAAAAATATACAGGCAAAAGAAATTACTATAAAAAATAAATTACTACTAGATTCCAATAAGGAAGTAATTGATGAAAATAATCATTATCTATGTGCATGGGGGATGATTATATAATGAAAAAAATTAAAACAATTAACTTTCTAAAAGAAGAAAAAAAGGAAGAAAAGTACTTTAAATGTATATTGGTAATACTATTATATTTATTGATATTTCAATGTTATAACAATATTCAATCTATTAAAAATCTAAAGGAAGAAATAAAAAATAGTAAACCACTTATACAATATAAACATTTGGTAAATAATGAAATAGAAAAAAGTACTTTAATTAAAGATACAAGTAAAGTATACAAGCTACTAGGATTTAAGAATGTAGATAGATTAGTAATAGAAAATAACAAAGTAAAGGTAGAAGGTAGATGTAAGGATTTGGATATATTAGAAGATTTAAAATCTATGGATAATATAAAAAATTTTTCTATTACTAATGTGGAGTATAAAAATAAGAAATATTATTTTAATGCAACTTATGAAATAGGAGGTACTAAATGATTTTTAAAAACCAGAAAGAAATAAAAAAAATTTTAATATCAATATTTGCATTTATAATGATTAGTTTAGGAATATCATATTGTACAAATATGAAAGTTAATGCATTAGAAGAAGAAAAAACTAAAATTAATAAAGAACAGCCACAATATAAAGGCGATTGTGAAGATGATAGTGTAGATTTTAGTGAGGATATAGTAATCAAAATAATTGAAAAAATGGATTCAAGTTTAGACATTAATTTTATTAATAAGTTTGATGAAGTTGATGAAAATAATAAACCATACTATTCTATTGAATTAAGTGTATCAGGAAACTTAGATAAAATTAAATCTATAGAGTCTGTCTTAAATGACTTGAATCTAAATTATAAGATTGAAAATATGGATATAAAAAATCCTAAAAATGAAAAAGGCAATGAAAAAAATTATGTAGATTGTATAATGACATTTAAAGTCATATAAAGTAATAAGATAAAAAATAAATTTATCTATTGATGTTTTATGATAAATTACAAAGAAATTGGTAAAACGATTATGAATAAATTTAGAAGGATAATAGTTTAATTTCTAGAAAATTATTATTAAAGTATGGAAAATAAAATTATAAACAGGCAAAATCACAATAATAAATAAGGATGTAAATGAAGGATAAATATTAATATTAAATCAAGTATATGAAACCGTGCTTAAAAAATAGTGAAGGAGTGAAAATAACTTGATAGGTAGAAATGAACTATGTCCTTGTGGTAGTGGAAAGAAGTACAAAAAATGTTGTCTTCAAAAAAATCAGTCAATAGAGTTTACAAGAAATAAAATACTATATGCAAAAGGTTTATATGAAAATATGGAAAATAAAATATATGAATATGCAAGATCATCAAGTTTCTATGGAGATAGAGTGAAAGCTATACAGCAATTTCATATATCACAAGATAGTAACTTAAAAATAGACAAATTATATAATACATATTTTATAAATGACTACAAAACTATTAATGGGAATACAATTATTGAAAGATTTGCAGATAATAATAAATTAACCTTAAATAAGAGTCAAAGAAATGTACTATTATCTATGATTAAATCTAATATAGGAATATTTAAAATTGAAGATATAAATGCTACAAAAACTATACTTAGGGATTATTTTACAGATAATAAAATAACAGTAGAAGATGTAAATTTAGTGAAAAATCTAAATAGATATGATAGCATAATATCAAGAATAGTTAATGTGCAAGGAATGAATATATTTGTACAGGATTATGTAAAAGTAACTAAGGAAAATATGAAAATAATACTTGAAAATGTTAATCAATTATATAACACCTGTAATAAAAAAGTGAAAAATAAAAAAGAATTTTTATATTATAACAGTGAAGTGATTTACAATTTTGCACAACAGATAATATTAAATGATGAATCTTATCTCATAAGTCCAGTAACTTTAGAAAAAACTAAGTTAAAGAAAGAAAGTAAAGAAGAATTAGGTGTGAATATTTATGATATATTAAAAAATAATATAGAAGATAAATATTTACAAAAAGGATTGGATTTATGGAATAAATTTAAAAAAACAAATACATCCATAAAAGGTAGTGAAAATGGATGGGCAGCAGCAGTTGAGTATTATATAAAAAAGGATGCAGGAGAAACTATAACTCAAGCTCAAGTATCTCAAAAATATGAAGTAAGTTCTCGAACATTGGGTAAAAGATATAAGGCATTGAAGGTTTCATAAATGGTTTTAGTAAGAAAATACTATTAAATTTCACATTTAATAGTATTTTTTTAATATAAAATATAAAAAGTTATAAAAAAAGGTTTTAATATATTCAAAAGGTGATAAAATAATACATATATAATAGAGAAAGAGGTAAAAATATGAGTCTTAAATTAGGAAATGGAATTGCAGTATCAACTAACTTTATAAAATCAAATCCAGCAGTACCTGTATATAATGGGGAAGAATGTCCAGACAATTTATATGCTGTTATTTATCATATAGAAATAGGATACAATGAAGGTAAAGAACAAAAAGTAAAACAATACATAATAATTGACTATAAAGACTTTGATTTATCTTCAGACGAGAAAAATGAATTATTCGAAGTAGCAAAAAAATATTGTGAAATGAAAGACATACCTCAAGGAGATCAATTAGAAATAACTTTATTAGATAATGATGAAGCTGAGGACTTCCTTGAAAAAGTATTTAATAATATGAGAGTTATAAAAGGTCTTATAACAAAAAGAGACTAATAATATTTATTAATTAAAAATAAATAATATTTATGAAAAATCAAAGGCTTTGGATAGTTCCAAGCTTTTGATTTTTTTTGAGTAAGATATAATATTTTATGTCTAATGATAATTTCTAGTGGTAAATATAATAAGTAAATAAAATTATAGATAGAAGAGGAGAAAAATTATGTTAAGAGTATCTAATATAAAAACAAATATTGATGACGATAAATCAAAGATACTAGAATTAGTTCTTAAAAAGTTAAAAATTAAAGAAAATGAAATAGTAAAGTTTCATATATTTAAAGAATCTATAGATGCAAGAAAAAGAGGAAGAATAGATTTTGTTTATACAGTAGATGTTGAAGTTAAAAATGAAGAAAAACTTCTTAAAAAAGGACTTAAAGATGTGGTTCAAGTAAAACAACCTAACTACATAGGAGTTTCTCATGGAAATAATAAAATAAAACATAGACCTGTTGTAGTAGGAAGTGGTCCAGCAGGATTATTTGCTGCATTACTTTTAGCTCAAAGAGGATATAATCCACTTTTACTTGAAAGAGGTTTAGATGTTGATGAGAGAACAAAGGATATTAATAACTTCTGGACAAATAGAGTATTTAAAAATAATTCAAATGTTCAATTTGGAGAAGGTGGAGCAGGTACTTTCTCTGATGGGAAGCTTACTACAAGAATAAAAGATATTAGATGTAGAAAAGTTCTTGAAGAACTAGTTAATTTTGGTTCACCAGATGAAATACTATATTCTCATAAACCACATGTGGGAACTGACATTTTAAAAAATGTTGTTAAAAATATAAGAGAAGAAATCAAAAGATTAGGCGGAGAAGTAAGATTCAATGCTCAAGTAACAGATATAGAAGTTGAAAATGAATCTATAAAATCAGTTATAGTAAATTACTCTGAAAGAATAGAGTGTGATAATGTGATTTTTGCTGTAGGACATAGTGCTAGAGATTCTTATGAAATGTTATATAGCAAAGGTGTAAAAATAATTCAAAAACCTTTTGCAATAGGAGCTAGAATAGAACATCCACAAGAATTAATAAATAAATCTCAATACAAAGAATTTTATAATCATCCAAGACTTGGTGCAGCAGATTATAGATTAATAGAGCATACTTCTAATGGAAGAACAGCATATACATTTTGTATGTGTCCAGGAGGAAGCGTCATAGCTTCAGCATCAAATGAATTTGAAGTAGTGACAAATGGTATGAGTGAACATGCTAGGGATAAAGTAAATGCCAATAGTGCGTTCTTAGTAAATGTTACACCAGATGATTTTGGAAGCAATCATCCATTGGCAGGAATTGAATTCCAAAGAAAATATGAAAAATTAGCCTATGAATTAGGTGGTAAAAATTATAATGCACCAATGCAATTAGTAGGAGACTTCTTAAATGATAAGATTACAATTGATATAGGAAAAGTAGAACCTTCTTATAAGCCAGGTGTAACAGGAGCTGATTTAAAAGAATGTTTACCAGAGTTTGTAACAACAACTATGAAGGAAGCTTTAATATCACTTGATAAAAAGCTAAATGGTTTTGCTATGCATGATGCAGTTTTAACTGGAGTTGAAACAAGATCTTCAGCACCCGTTAGAATAGTTAGAGATGAACAAACTCTACAATCTGTAACGACTAAAAATTTATATCCATGTGGAGAAGGTGCTGGTTATGCAGGGGGAATAGTAACAGCAGCTGTAGATGGTATAAAATGTGCTGAAAAAATAATAGAGAAGTATAGTCCAATTGTTAAATAATTTTAACAATAATAGATGAAATAATAAAAAGATTTTACAAGTATTTATGATATAATAACTATGCACTACATCACAAATACATAAAAGATGTAAATAAAAAACATATAACAATCAATAGTTGATGAAACTAAGGAGGAATACAATTGGATATAATCATCGGTATTATGGGTGGACTTGGATTATTTCTATTTGGAATGAATCTAATGGGGGAAGCCCTGGAAAAAGCAGCTGGTAGTAAACTAAAAAAAATTATAGAACTTTTAACTAGTAATATATTTATGGGTGTTCTTGTCGGAACACTAGTAACAGCTGTAATCCAAAGTTCAAGTGCTACAACTGTAATGGTAGTAGGTTTCGTAAATGCAGGAATAATGACTTTACCTCAAGCGGTAGGGGTAATAATGGGTGCTAATATAGGTACAACAGTTACAGCGCAATTAGTATCTATAGATATGAATGGATTAGCTCCATTAGCTTTAGGTATAGGTATAATACTTTATTTATTTAGTGGAAAGCCAAAAATAAAGCATATTGCAGAAGTTTTAATAGGATTTGGTATATTATTTACAGGTATGGACTTTATGAAAGAAGCAGTTCAACCTTTAGCACAATACCAAGGGTTTACTAATGCATTACTTACATTTGGTAAATATCCAATCTTAGGATTATTATTAGGATTTGGAATAACTGCCATAATTCAAAGTTCAAGTGCATCAATGGGTATGCTTGTTGTTTTAGCATCACAAGGATTAATACCACTTTCAAGTGCATTACCAATATTATATGGTCAAAATATAGGAACTTGTGTAACATCTTTATTATCAAGTATAGGTGCTAGTATAAGTGCTAAGAGAGCTGCTCTAATACATTTAATATTTAATATATTAGGAACGGTATTATTCTTATTATTCTTAAATAAACTAGTTGTTACAGCAGTAACTAATATAGATCCAGATAATGTTGCAAGACAAATTGCAAATGTTCATACTATATTTAATATAGCATCTACATTAATATTATTACCATTTAATAAATTAATAATAAAGGTAGCTACTAAGCTTGTACCTGATACACATGTGGAAGATGATGATGTAAAAGTTGTTAAATTTATAGATGATAGAATGATAGAAACACCTTCAATCGCATTAGTAAATGTTGAAAAAGAAACATTAAGAATGGGTGAAAAAGCGAAAGAAAGTTTAGATAGTGCTATGAATAGTATTTTTGAAAAATCAGAAAAAGATATATCTAGTACTTTAAAGAAAGAAAAAGTAATAAATGAATTACAAAAATCAATATTAAACTACTTACTTAAACTGTCAAAAGCTCCATTAAATGAAGAATCAAGAGAAGTTATAGATTCGCTATTTAATACGGTTAATGATATTGAGAGAATTGGAGATCATGCTGAGAATTTAGCTGAATTAGCTCAAAGTAGTATAGCAAATGATGTAACATTTTCAGATAATGGTAAGAGTGAATTAATGGATATGTATAATAAAGTTGTATCAACATATACTTATGCATTAGACTCTATGAGAACATCTGATGTTGAGCTTGCTTGTAAAGTAATTAAAATGGAAGAACAAGTTGATATTATGGAAAAAACATGTAGATTAAATCATATGAGAAGATTAAATAATAACATATGTAGTATAGATAATGGTATTATTTATTTAGAAATATTAACAAACTTAGAAAGAGTTTCTGACCATGCAGTAAATATTGCTCAACAAGTTATATCACAAAGTGTAAATTCAAAATAATTAATATAAACACCATAGAAATAGTTGATTTCTATGGTGTTTTTTTAGTAACAAACTAAGTCATGAGTTATATAATTAAAGCAAATCTTTAATTTATATAAAATTTATACGATAAAAAATTATTTTGTAATCTAGGCAAACGTATTTTGTGTTATAATTTTATGATATAAAGACTATAAAAAAAGGGAGTAAAAGGATGAAAAAAATTAATTTTAACTATAATAAAGCCTTAGATTTTTTTGCGAAAGAAGAAGTAGATGTTTTACAACCATATGTTGATGTTGCACATGATATGCTTCACAATAAGACTGGTTTAGGAAATGATTTTTTAGGGTGGGTTGATCTTCCTAATAATTATGATAAAGAGGAATTTGCAAGAATAAAAAAAGCAGCTGAGAAGATAAAATCAGATTCAGATGTATTAGTAGTAATAGGTATAGGTGGTTCTTATTTAGGGGCTAGAGCTGCTATAGAATGTTTAGGACATTCATTTAGAAATAATTTAACTAAAGATGAAAGAAAAACTCCAGAAATATACTTTGCTGGAAATAACATAAGTTCAACTTATTTAATGGATTTATTAGATATAATAAAAGACAAAGATGTATCATTAAATGTTATATCAAAATCAGGAACTACTACTGAACCAGCAATAGCTTTTAGAGTTTTAAAAGAATTTTTAGAAAATAAATATGGAAAAGAAGAAGCTGCAAAGAGAATATATGCAACTACAGATGCTAAAAAAGGAGCATTAAAGCAAGTATCTGATGAAGAGGGATATGAAACATTTGTAATACCTGATGATGTTGGGGGAAGATTCTCAGTTTTAACTCCAGTTGGTTTATTACCAATAGCTGTTGCAGGAATTGATATAGATGCTATAATGACTGGTGCAAATGATGCCAGAGTGGATTTCTCTAATTCTAATTTAGATGAAAATGATTGTTATCAATATGCAGTAGTTAGAAATATATTACATAGAAAAGGGAAAGATATAGAATTACTTGTAAATTATGAACCAAACCTTCATTATGTAAGTGAGTGGTGGAAACAGTTATATGGAGAATCAGAAGGAAAAGATCAAAAAGGTCTATTCCCAGCATCTGTAGATTTTTCAACAGATTTACATTCAATGGGGCAATATGTTCAAGATGGAAAAAGAATTTTATTTGAAACAGTTTTAAATGTTGAAAAACCAAGAAGAGTACTTAATTTAAAAGAAGAAGCAAATGATTTAGATGGTTTAAATTATTTAAGTGGAAAAACTTTAGATTTTGTAAATGAAAAAGCATTCCAAGGAACTTTACTTGCTCATACAGATGGACAAGTTCCAAACTTATTAATCAATATACCAACATTAGATGAATACAACTTTGGATATTTAGTATACTTCTTCGAGAAAGCTTGTGGAATAAGTGGATACTTATTGGGAGTAAATCCATTTAACCAACCAGGAGTTGAAGCATATAAGAAAAATATGTTTGCTTTACTTGGAAAACCTGGATTTGAAAAAGAAAAAGAAGAACTTGAAAAAAGACTTTAGAAATTAAGGTTTAATTAAGAATAAAATATTATAATGAAATCATCATAAGAGATTTATACTTAATCTAATATGATGATTTCTTTTTTTAATTCCAACTGCTTAATGAAGCAACGGATGAAGTCGTTGGCGACATGAGCTAAGCGAATTTTTTATAAGAACAATAAAAATAAGATTATAATAGAGTTATTTTGTTAGGAGGAGAAAAAAATGTCAAGAAAAAAAGGTTTAGGGTTAGTAGTAATTGTAGCTATAATATGTTCAGTATTAAGCTCATTTTTAACAGTAATTGTATTAAATAATAATAGTAATTTAACAGCATCAAAAACTAATACATCAGCTACACAAAGTATTAGTATAAATAGCGAAGGAAAAAGTACAAATGTATATCAAGCTGTAACAGAAAAAGCAATGCCATCAGTTGTTGGTATTACGACTACAACAGTAAGTTCCGGAAATATGTTTTCAATGGCTACAGAAACAGAAGGTGTAGGAACTGGTATAATAGTTGATTCAAATGGATATATACTTACGAATTCACATGTTATATCTGATGGAAAGGCAAAATCAGTAAATGTATTATTTAATGATGGTTCTAGCATAGATGGTCAAGTGCTTTGGTATGATTCACAACTTGATTTAGCCATAGTAAAGGTAAATAAAACAGGACTTACTCCAGCAGAACTGGGAGATAGTGACAAAGTTTCTATAGGTGATATATCAATAGCAATAGGAAATCCGCTGGGATTAGAGTTACAAAGAACAGTAACACAAGGTATAATTAGTGGATTAGATAGAACAATAACAACTGAAAATGCAACTATGACAGGACTTATTCAAACTGATGCAAGTATAAACTCTGGTAATAGTGGAGGACCATTATTAAATGAAAGTGGTCAAGTTATAGGTATAAATACAGCAAAAACATCTGAAGGTGAAAGTTTAGGATTTGCTATTCCAATAAATCAAGCAAAATCTATAATACAATCAGTAATAAAAGATGGTAGTTATGAAAAAGTAACTCTTGGAATAAAGGGATATGATGCATCAACTTATGCAGCTTATGCTCAAGCACAAGGTCAACAAGTAACTACTGATGAAGGCGTATATGTAGCTGAAGTAGTATCTGGTTCAGCAGCAGAAAAAGCTGGTATTAAATCAGGTGATATAATAGTTAAAATAGGTGATACAAAACTTACTAGTATGTCAGATTTAACTAAGAGTTTATATACTTATAAATCAGGAAATTCAACTAAGATAGTAGTAAATAGAGATGGAAAAGAAGAAACATTAAATGTGACTTTCTAATAAAAAAATAGTGAGGACTAATCTCCTCGCTATTTTTTATGTTGAGATTTTAGAACTAAATCACTACTATTTATTATATAACTAAAGAAATATATAATTTAAAATTTATTTTTAGCGTTATAAAATATGAATTAGGAGTATTGCTATGGATAAAATAATGATATTTGGGGCAGGTCAAGGAGGAAGGATGATATCAAACTGGATAAGTTCAGACTATCATCTATTAGGTTTTATTGATAATAATTCACTTTTATGGGATACGAAAATAAACAACTTAAAAGTTTATTCACTTCAAGAAGCTGTTAAAATTATACCAGACATTATATTAGTTACAGTTTTAAATAGAGATGGTGCATTAGAAATTAAAAAGCAACTCAAAGAAGAAGGGTATGAGGGAAAAGTTTTTAATATTAATGAATTTAGAGACTATATAGATATAAGACTTTCAACTTTAAGGTTGATTGCACAGGAGATAAATGAAAAATCATTAGATGGACAAGTAGCTGAACTAGGAGTATACAAGGGAAAATTTGCAGCAGAAATGAATAGATTATTTCCAAACAAAGAAATATATCTTTTTGATACCTTTGAAGGATTTTGTAAAGAGGATGTTGAGATAGAAGAAGCTTGTGGATATTCTAGAGCTAAAGAAGGTGATTTTTCAGATACTAGTATTGATTTGGTGAAAAGTAAATTACCATATAAAGATAAGGCTTTATTTTTTAAAGGATATTTTCCAGATAGTATAGAAGAAGCACTACCAAGCTTTTGTTTTGTAAGTATAGATACGGACTTATATAAACCTACATATGTGGGCTTGAGTGAATTTTACCCTAGATTAGTGAAGGGTGGAGTTATTATAGTACATGATTATAATAGTACTCAATTTCCAGGGGTAAAGAGAGCAGTAAAAAGATTTTGCAAAGAAAATGATGTATATTTATTACCAATATGTGATATGCATGGCTCAGCAGTAATAATAAAATAAAAATTCGCTCGTGTGGTCAACGACTTCGTACGTTAATCAAAATAATAAAAAATGCTATATTCATCAGAATATAGCATTTTATTTATATTAGTTTATAGCTTTTGAATTACAAGATCCATTTGATGGACATGAAGAGCAAGAACTACAACCATTTGATTTCTTAGTAAACATTTTAAATAAAATTACAATTGCAACTACAACTATAACTCCACCAACTATATACTCTATAGAAGCACTATTACCTAAAAATAAGCTAGCAACAGTGTTAAATATGAATGCAACTATCCAAGCAAGTAAGAATTGATAAGATAAAGATATCATCATCATTTTATTACCATACTCTTTTCTCATTGTTGCTAAAGATGCTATACATGGAGTATATAATGCTGAGAATATTAAGAATGAATAAGCAGTCACACCAGTAAACACTGTTGGTAAAACTTGATGTAAGTTTCCAAATAAAACAATCATAGTATTAACAACTATTTCTTTTGCTCCAAGGCCAGAAAGTAGTGCAACTGAAATTCTCCAGTCTTTAAAACCTAAAGGAGTAAATATTGGAGTTAACATTTTTCCGAAACCTGCTAAGAAACTTTCATTTATATTTTCTGTAAATCCATGGAAGTTAAATGATGATAAGAACCAAATAACTACTGACATGGCAAACATAACAGTAACGACTCTTATTAAGAATCCTTTTGATTTATTCCAAGTATTTTTTAATAAAGCTGATAAAGTTGGTATTTTGTATTCTGGTAATTCTAATACAAATGGTTCAACTTCAGTTTTATAGACAGTTTTATTTAAAACAAGAGCAACTAATATTGCCACAACTATTCCTAATAAATATAAAGATGTAGTTATTAAAGCTCTATTTTTAGGGAAAAATATTGTTACAAATAAAGCATATATAGGTAATTTTGCCCCACAAGTCATAAGTGGAGAAATTAATGCTGTTATTTTTCTATCCTTTTCACTTTCTAATGTTCTAGTCGCCATGATAGCTGGAGAAGCACATCCAAGACCCATAACCATAGGTATAAATGCTTTACCAGATAATCCAACTTTACTCATTATTTTATCCATTAAAAAAGCTGCTCTTGACATATATCCACTATCTTCAAATAATGAGATTCCAAAGAATAAAGTAAATATTAATGGGAAGAAAGGTAATGTACCTGCAATTCCACCAAGAACACCATCTACTAAAAGAGATTTAAACCATTGACTAGAACTTGATAATAATCCATCTAATGGAGTCATTACGAAGTTTTCTATAAGTGCAGTTAATCCATCTTGAAGAGGTCCACCTACCCAGTCAAAAGTAAATTTAAATAATAAAAGTAAAATTCCTATAAATAATGGATAAGCTAGTATAGGATTTAACATTATATTATCTATACGATCGCTTATAGATTTTTTATTTTCCATAGGAGTTTTACTACAATCAGATATAATTTCTTCTAATTTTTTATAAGTGCTTGTTTCATCTCCGAAATCTATTGAATAATTTACTCTTTGCTTTGAACAATCTTCTATTACTTTTGCTATATTTTCTAAACCAGATTTTTTCTTAGCTATTATAGGTAAAATAGTAACATCTAATTCTTTAGCCAATTTATTGTAATCTGTTTTAATTCCTTTTGCATCAGCTAAGTCAATCATATTTAGTAAAAGTATAATTGGCTTATTATATTTCATAAGTTGAGTAGTTAGGTATAAGTTTCTATCTAAATTTGAAGTATCCACTACATTGACTATAACATCAACATCTTCATTTTCTAAATAAGATTTGGATACTTTTTCTTCATTTGAAAATGTATCCATGGCATATATACCAGGTAAGTCAACTATTTTTATATTGTCATTTAGATAACCTTCTTTTTTTTCAATTGTTACACCAGGCCAGTTACCAACATACTGATTTAAACCTGTTAATAAATTGAATACTGTAGTTTTACCAACATTAGGGTTACCAAATAAAGCTACATTAATCAATTAAACCACCTCGTTGTCTTTTAAAAATATATTTTTTGCATCAGATTTTCTTAAAGCAAGATTTAATCCTCTGAAATTTACTATTATAGGATCTCCTAAAGGAGCAATCTTTTTTATTTCAATTTGAGTATTATTTATACATCCTAAAGCAAGTAATCTTTTTGCTAATCTTTCGTCACCATCTATATTATGAATTATGCCTTTTTGGCCAACTTTTAAGTCGTAAACTGTCATCATTAACACCTCCTAATGAATTTCATTTTCAATTAGATTATAACCATATTGAGATTGAATGTCAATATGATTATAATGGGAAAGTCTGACATTTACTATATAATAAATATATAAAAAAAATTAAAATATAGAGGTTTTAAATTATATATTGTATTATAGTATTAGGTTTATAAAATGGAGATGAAATTATGAAAACTAAAAAGGTGACATTTTTAAGTCTTATGGTGGCATATAGTTTAGTATTATATATAATTGAAACTTATATACCAAACCCCTTAATAGCTATTTTCCCAGGAGCTAAATTAGGACTATCAAATATAATAACACTTGTATCATTATTAATTTTAGGTGTAAGAGATACTTTTATAATATTAACAGTAAGAATTATATTATCATCTATTTTTGCAGGTCCTATGTCTTATTTATTATTTAGCATTGGAGGGGCGTATTTAAGTTTAATATGTATGTACTTATGTAATAAAATAAAAAATTTATCAATTATAGGTGTGAGTATAGTTGGTGCTATAGGTCATAATATAGGTCAACTATTAGTAGCAAGTATGATAGTACAAAATATCAATATGATAGGATATTTACCATTTATGCTTATAGCATCATTAGTTACAGGGATATTTGTAGGATTAGTATCAAAGTATTGCTACTTAAAAATGACAAAAATTTCCATTAGATTATTGACAAAGAATAACAATTTTTGATAGAATTAAATAAAATACATGTGATAGTGGTGATTTTTATGGAAAAAAGCGAATTAGAAGGTCTGAAAAAAGAGATTGAAGATGTGAGGGAGCTAATCAACACATATATTGAATATCCAGAAATCTTCAAAGATGAGCTAGTTGAATCAAGTCAGAAAATAGATACATTAATAAATGAATATATAAAGTCAAGGAAGTAACCCGCATAATTGTGGGTTTTTTTGTTTTTATTTTATGATTTTAAATAAAAATTATGAGTATACTAAAATATAAGTGAAAATATAAAGGTAAATTTTATTTATTATAACATTGTAATAAAAGGTGATTAAATGTTCGTATCTAAATTAATTCGCAGCATTATTATTGTTTTAATATCATACTTACTGTTAAAATTTATACAGTTTACTCTAAAAGGTATATTTAAAATAACTAAATTTGATGAGAGATATGAAAATACTCTTTGTAGTGTACTTTGTTCAGTTTCTTATTACATAATGTTAATTTTAGCTATAATACTAATTCTTCGTGAATTTGGTATTGTTGATGCAACAGAATTTGGCTCAATTGTAACAGGTGCGAGCATAGTTGGTATTGTGGCAGGTGTGGCATCTCAAAGTATATTGAAGGATGTTTTTAATGGATTTTTTATTTTATTTGAAAAACAGATTCAAGTTGGTGACTTTATAGTAATAAATGAAGAATTCAGAGGAAGTGTAGAAGAAATTGGTATAAGAAGTGTTAGTTTGAGAGATTGGGATTTAAAACGAATTACTATACCAAATGGTAATATTAATAGCATAAGAAATTATAGTAAAGATGTAATGAGGGTTGTAGTTCATGTGAGGGTATCTTACGAAGAAGACCCTTCAAATGTTTTAAATTCTTTACAAGAAGTATGTGATAGAATGAATGATAAATATAAAGATGATTTTGTAAAACTTAGACCATCCAGTAAAGAAGGGTTTAAAATTTATGGTATAACAGATATAGAAAAGATATCAATAGGAGCTAAATACACTATTACAGGTGTAGTTAGATCAGAAAGATATTTCTATATTTTAAGAGATGCAAAATTACAAATTTTACTTGTATTCAGAAAAAATAATATTAAAATCGGATATCAAACAAATATAAATATAATATCTAATGAAGATAATATAAGTGAAAAATTATAAATAATAATTTCAAATAAAGAATTTAAACATATACTATAATAATAGATATATCATTCTAAGGGGGATAATATGGGGGACATAATAGTAAGAAATCAAGAAGTTATTATAAAACTAATATTAGCAGTAATAGTAGGTGGTTTTACAGGATATGAAAGGGAGAAATCAAATCAATTTGCGGGATTTAGAACTCATATTTTAGTTGCTATTGGATCTTGTATTACATCTATTATAGCTCTTGAATTGTTTACTAAATATAGTAGTATAAGTACAATGGACCCAGCTAGACTACCTGCTCAAGTGTTATCAGGTATAGGTTTTTTAGGAGCAGGAGCTATATTAAAAAACTCAAACGGTATAAGAGGACTTACAACAGCGGCTGGTATATGGACAACAGCTTGTATTGGAATTGCCATAGGATATGGTCAATATGTTGCTGGAATAGTAGCCTGGTTATTAGTAATGGCAACACTATATATACTTAAAAATTTTGATAAGGTAATATCAAAGAGGAGTCAAACTGTACTTAAAGCAACTATAACAAGTTTAGATGTAACGTCAAATATTTTTAATACAATCAAAGCATCTGAAATTGCTATAAAAACATTTCAAATAATAGCAAAATCAGATAATATATGGGAAATAGTATTTTTAATTGAATATGATAAAAAAATAATCTTAGATGAACTTATAATAGAATTAAAAAATATAAATTATGTTATAAATATGGAATATATAAAGTAAAAAATATATGGTTAATATTCCATTTTAGAATATTAAAATAAATTTAAAATCTTGATAAGGAGTGAAAAAATGGAAAGAAGTACAATAGAAAATAAATTTAAATGGACTATAGATGAAATGTACCCAAATGAAGAATCAATTGAAAAAGATATACAAAAAGTAAAAGAATTAATTGAAGAAGTAAAAAGATATAAAGGTATATTAGCAGATAGTGAGGAAAATATATTTAAAGCTTTAAATATATCAGAAGAAGCTTCTAGAATTCTTCAAAACTTATATGTATATACTCATATGAAAAGTCATGAAGATACTAGAATAAACAAAAATCAAAGTAATGCCACAAAAATAGATATGCTATCTACAGAATTATCTATGGCAACTTCTTATATGGTGCCAGAAATAATTGCTATGGATAATGAAAAATTAGAAAACTACTTAAAAACAGAAAGATTATCTCATTATAAAAAATATGTTGATGATATATTAAGATTAAAGCCACATACTTTAAATGAGAGAGAAGAAGAATTATTAGCATCTGTAGCAGATTTATCTGGTGTACCTGAAAATGTATATGATATGTTATCTTTTGCTGACTTAAAATTCCCAGAAATAGAAGATGAAAATGGTGAAAAAGTTAGAGTAACTCATTCAAATTTTAGTTTATTTTTAAAAAGTAAAGATGCAAGAGTTAGAAAAGATGCATTTGAAGCAATGTATGGTATTTATGGACAATATAAAAACACTTTTGCATCTACTTTATATGGTGGAATAAAAAGTGAAATATTCTATGCAAAAACAAGAAAATATGAATCTGCACTACAAGGGTCATTATTCCAAGATAATGTAAGTGTAAATGTTTATAATAATTTAATTGATGCAGTCCATGAAAATTTAGATACTTTAAATGACTATATTGATTTAAAGAAAAAATTCTTAGGGTTAGATAAAATAAATATGTATGATTTATATGTTCCATTAACTGAAAACTTTGATATGGAAATATCTTATGAAAAAGCACAAGAAATCATATTAGAAGCATTAAAACCACTGGGAGAAGAGTACTTAGAAAATGTAAAAAAAGCATTTGCTGAAGGTTGGATAGATGTATATGGAAATGAAGGGAAACAAGGTGGAGCTTATTCTTGGGGTAGTTATGACTCTAAGTCATACATATTAATGAGTTATAAAGATGATTTAAATTCATTATTTACATTAATACATGAAATGGGTCATTCAATGCATAGTTTCTATTCAAAGAATAATCAACCATACTTATATTCAGGATATAAAATATTTGTAGCGGAAGTAGCATCAACTTTAAATGAGTTGTTATTAATAAATTACTTATTAAAAAATGCTGAATCAAAAGAAGAAAGAGTTTATTTATTAAATTATTACTTAGAGCAATTTAGAACTACAGTTTACAGACAAACAATGTTTGCTGAATTTGAAAAAATATGTCATGGAAAAGTTGAAGAAGGAGAACCTTTAACAGCTGAAGATTTTAACAATATTTATTATGACTTAAATAAAAAATATTATGGAGAGTCTTGTGAGGTAAATGAAGAAATAGCGTTAGAATGGGCTAGAATACCTCATTTCTATAGCAATTTCTATGTATATAAATATGCTACAGGATTTTCTGCTGCATCTGCTTTAAGTAAACAAATACTTGAAGAAGGGGAAAGTGCAGTATCTAGATATAAAGAATTTTTAAAAAGTGGTGGTTCAGAATTCCCATTAGATCAACTTAGAAAAGCTGGTGTAGATATGGAGAAAAAAGAATCTGTAGATGAAGCACTACATGTATTTAAAGATTTAGTAAAGCAACTAGAAAAAGAATTATAATATAAATTAAAGGAGCTATTTTATAATAAATGGCTCCTTATTTTAATATAAATTTAATGTATTCTTAATACAATCTTAACATTTAAACTTTACTATTGAATTGTAAGATAAAAATTATAGAACAAAGGAAGGGGATTGTTAGGATGTTTAAAAAGAAAATAGTTACTTTATTATGTGGAGCAGTAATGATAAGTGGTTTAGTGATAGGATGTGGTAGTAGTAATTCTTCGGAAAGTAAAACATCAAAAATAACTATATCAGGTTCCACTTCAGTAGGTCCAACAATGGAAGTGTTGGCACAAGAATATGAAAAAAATAATGATGTTAAAATAGAAGTACAACAAGTTGGCTCATCAGCAGGTATAAAAAATACTATAGATGGAACTTCTAATTTAGGAATGTCATCTAGAGATTTAAAATATGAAGAAGCACAAAGTTTAGATGAAACTCAAATTGCTATAGATGGTATAGCAGTTGTTACAAATACAGAAAATAAAGTATCGGACTTAACAATGGATCAAGTTAAAGACATATTTACAGGAAAAATAACTAACTGGAAAGAAGTTGGAGGAGAAGATGCTCAAATAGTTGTAGTATCAAGAGAAGAGGGATCTGGAACTAGAGATGGATTTCAAGAAATTGTAGGATTTGAATCTGATGCTTTAACTAAAGATGCTCAAATATGTGATGGTTCAGGAAATGTTAAATCAACAGTAGAAGGTAATAAAAATTCAATAGGATACATATCATTTGGATATTTAGATAAAACATTAAATGATTTAAAAATAAATGGTGTTAAAGCTAATGATGATAATGTTGTAGCTAATAAATACCCAATTTCTAGACCATTTTTAGTGGTAAATAAAAAGGATTCATTAACTGACGAAGCAAAAGGATTTATTGATTTCATCATGAGTGATGAAGGACAAAATATAGTATCTAAAGAAGGATTTATAAAAGTTCCTACTAAATAATTATATAAAAACTATTTACAAAAAAATTAGATATGATACAATAATATAAAATTAAATGACTCGTATATTTGGCGGTAATATGGTCCGCAAGTTTCTACCTACTAACCATTAATTAGTAGACTACGAGGTATAGTTTAAAGAATTTATATAAATACAAAAGCTTTATTTTAGGTTGCTTGTATTTATTTTAGGCTAAATACCTCGATATTTATATCGAGGTATTTTTTATTCTTAAAAATTTTATTAAACTGCTAGAAACTGAGTCATATACACAAAATAAATTTATGGGAGACAGTGTTATGAATTCGTCAAGTATGAAAATGGAAAGTAATTTAAGTTATGGAGTAAATGATAATCCAAAGTTAGTAACAAAAATCCTTTTAGGATTGCAGCATATATTTGCAGCTTTTGGGGGGATAATAGTAGTTCCACTTGTCATATCAAGTGAATTGGGATTTAATGCAGCTATGTCAACAGCAGTAATTAGTGCATCAATATTATCGGCAGGTATAGCTACAATAATTCAAGCGAGAGGTATAGGAAGAGTTGGATCTAAAGTTGCTTGTATAATGGGAACAGACTTTACTTTTGTTTCACCATCTATATCGGTAGGTTCAGTACTTGGGCTACCTGGAATAATTGGAGCAACAATCTTAGGTGCATTTTTTGAAATTATTTTAAGTTATTTTATAAAACCTTTAATGAAGTTGTTTCCACCAATAGTTACAGGAACAGTTGTATGTTTAATAGGGCTTACTTTATTGCCAGTGTCAATGGATTGGGCAGCAGGAGGAAGTGGAGCTACTGATTATGGAAGTTTAATAAATATATCAGTTGCCATGTTTGTAATGATAATTACCTTGTTATTGAATAGATATGGAAAGGGAATGCTTAGTAGTGCATCCATACTTATAGGAATGATTTCTGGATATTTAATTTGTATACCATTAGAAATGGTTGATTTATCATCCATATCACAAGCAAATTTTATAGCCATACCACAAATATTCCAATATGGGGTAGCTTTTAATTTAAAAGCATTAATAGCATTTTTACCAGCTTATTTTGTAACAACAATAGAAACAGTAGGATGTTTAAAAGCAATAGGAGAAGTATCTGAGGTGGATATGGATGATGAGAAAGTTGGTGCAGGAGTATTAGCAGATGGTATAGGCAGTATAATTGGTGGTGCTATGGGAGCATTTCCAAATACATCATTTAGTCAAAATGTAGGTTTAATACCTTTAACAAAGGTAGCAAGTAAGTATGTAGCATCGATGGCAGGAATAATTTTAGTAGTACTTGGCTTATTTCCAAAAGTTGCAGCAATAATAAATACAATACCTTCCCCAGTACTTGGAGGGGTAGGAATAGTAATGTTTGGAACAGTTGCAGCATCAGGAATAAAAACTTTAAGCTCAGTTGAAATAAATGATAGAAATTTACTAATAATAGCAACATCCATAGGACTTGGTTTGGGAGTAACATTCAGACCAGATTTTATATCTCAGTTACCAGAAGGATTACAAATGATATTTGCTTCTGGGATATCGACGGGAACAATAGTTGCACTAGTTTTAAATATAATATTAAGAGAAGATAAGAAGGAAAAAATAGAAGATATAGTTAATGAACAATTAATACTAGAATGTGAGGGAATGTAATGGAAAGTTTAAAAGAGAGAATAGTAAATAACGGTAGTGCTTTAAATGAAACAGTTCTTAAAGTAGATTCATTTTTAAATCATCAAGTTGATGCAAAGTTAATGTATGAAATGGGAACTTATTTTAAAGAATATTTCAAAAATCATGGAATAACTAGAATACTTACAATAGAAAGTTCAGGAATAGCACCAACTGTTATGACAGCTTTACAAATGAATTTACCTATGGCAATTCTTAAAAAACAACAATCAAAAATATTAAATGGAGAAGTTTATCAGACAACAGTACATTCATTTACAAAAGTTATGGATTATGAATTAACTTTATCTAAGAATTATATAAGTTCTGATGATAAAATACTTATAATAGATGACTTTTTAGCCAATGGAGAAGCAGCACTTGGAGCGGCTAGATTAGTGGAAATGGCTGGAGCAAAAGTTGCTGGAATAGGTATAGTTATAGAAAAATCGTTCCAAGTCGGTAGAAAAAAACTAGACGAAAAAGGATATGATGTTTATTCTTTAGCTAGAATATCTAAATTAGGAAAAGACTTAATAGAATTTATAGATTAATAAAAATCGCCTTGAAAGGGCGATTTTTTAATTGTAAGGAAATTATAAATTATTCTATCTGTGGATGATTTATAATTTCCAACTTATTAACTTGAGCAACGGACGAAGTAGTTGGCGACATGAACAAAGTGAATTTTTTGTTTTTACAAAATAAAATAATATATACTTTACATAATCTTAACATAATCATAATATACTTTTAACTTTCAAACTTTATTATTAACTTGAAAAGAATACAAAATGCATAAAGAATAAAAGTACATTAAAGATAATAGATTAAGGGGGGAGTATTTTGATTAATGAACAAATAACAGAAAAAAATGAAATTATATCCAATGATGAACCTAAAATAAGCAAAAGTAATAATAGAAAATACTTAATAGAAAATATAGCAAGTAAAATTTTTATGATAAGCGCATTTATTTCAGTTATAAGTTTATTATTAATCATAGGGTTTGTATTTTACAAAGGATTAACACCATTTTTATTTAAAGGATATTCTTTTATGGATTTTATTATGGGAACAGATTGGCTACCTAATTCAGATAAATTTGGAGTTACATCTATGATAGCAGCTTCTGTTTTAGCTACCTTAGGTTCATTGATTATAGGAGTACCAATAGGGATTTTTACAGCAACCTTTTTAGCAGAAATTGCACCAAAACCAGTGCAAAGAATAATATTACCGGCCGTTGAATTATTATCAGGAATACCATCAGTATTATATGGATTATTTGGATTAGCCTTTATAGTACCAAAAATCCAATCTATTTTAAATTTACCAAAGGGACAAAGTTTACTTGCAGTTATATTAGTTTTAGCAATAATGATGCTACCAACCATAATTTCAGTTTCACAAACAGCCATAAAAGCAGTACCTGCATCATATAAAGAAGGATCTTTAGCTCTAGGAGCATCTACAACAGAAACTATATTTAGAGTAACTTTGCCAGCAGCAAAATCAGGCATACTTGCAGCTGTAGTATTGGGAGTAGGTAGAGCTATAGGAGAAACAATGGCAGTAATATTAGTTGCAGGAAATTCACCAGTAATACCAACTTCAATAGTAGATAGTGTCAGACCTTTAACTACAAATATAGCTCTTGAAATGGGATATGCCTATGGAACACATCAAGAAATGTTATTTGCAACAGGAGTTGTATTATTCATGTTCATCTTAATACTGAATTTAGTATTAAGAAAACTTACAAGCAAGGGGGATAAGTAGTATGAGAAAATTGAAAGATAACATATTAAATTTTTTATTATATACATCCTCTTTTATAACAGTGGGATTATTAGTGTTAATAGTTGGGTTTATATTTGTTAATGGAATAAAGGGAATTAATTTAAATTATATATTTAGTGACTACTCACCATCTGGAGAAGAAGGAGTATTGCCAATGATAGTTAGCACAGTTTATATGGTGATAATTTCAATAGGAGTAGCAACACCTGTAGGAATTTTATCAGCTATATACCTTCATGAATATGCTAAAAAAGGAAGAATTGTTGAAATTATAAGATTTGCTACAGAATGCTTGGCAGGAATACCATCAATAATATATGGTTTATTTGGAGGAATATTTTTTGTAGTAACTTTAAAACTGCAGTACTCCATACTTTCAGGAGCATTAACTGTAGCTATAATAATTCTTCCAGTAATCATAAGAACTACGGAAGAAGCATTGAAAACTGTACCAAATGAATATAGAGAAGGATCATTGGCAATGGGAGCTACAAAGTTTCAAACTTTATATAAAGTAATTCTACCGAGTGCTTTACTTGGAATATTATCAGGAGTCATATTATCCATAGGTCGTGTTATTGGCGAATCAGCAGCTATTTTATTAACAGCGGGAACTGTAGCGAGTATGCCTTCAAGTATATTTGATAGTGCAAGAACACTTACAGTTCATTCTTATCTTTTGACTAAGGAGATGGGAGATATTAAAGGATCTGCAACTGTAGGAGTTGTTTTAATAATTATAGTATTAATTTTAAATACTACTGCCAAAATGATTGCTAAAAAATTAAGTAAGGGAAATATATAAGGAGAGATTTTTATGAGTATGATGGATAGAATTAAATTAAATGTGAGTAATTTAGATTTATACTATGGAGAAAAGCAAGCTCTCAAAAAAATAAATATGGATATTAAAGCTAATAAGGTAACTGCTTTTATAGGACCGTCAGGATGTGGTAAGTCAACTTTCTTAAGAACTTTAAATAGAATGAATGATTTAATAGACAATGTTAAGATAGAGGGTACTGTAGAAGTAGATGGAGAAGATATTTATAAAAATAGTGATGTTATAAATTTAAGAACAAAAATAGGGATGGTATTTCAAAAACCTAATTTATTTCCCATGAGCATATATGATAATGTTGCTTATGGTCCTAGAATTCATGGAATAAAAGATAAGAAAATTTTAAATAAAATAGTAGAAGAAAGTTTAAAGAGTGCAGCCATATGGGAAGAGGTTAAAGATAGATTAAAAAGTTCAGCTCTTGGATTATCTGGAGGTCAACAACAAAGAGTATGTATAGCAAGAACCATTGCAATGAAGCCAGATGTAATACTAATGGATGAACCTACTTCAGCACTTGATCCAATTTCTACAGCAAAAATTGAAGATTTAATATTTGAGTTGAAAAAAGATTATACCATAATAATAGTTACTCATAATATGCAACAAGCAGCTCGTATATCAGATGATACAGGATTCTTTTTAAATGGCGAATTAATAGAGTATAATAATACTAAAGATATATTTACAGTGCCAGTTGATAAAAGAACAGAGGACTATATAACAGGAAGATTTGGATAGGATTAAATATTATAGAAAGAGGGGAAACAAATAGCTATGACTAACTTAGACTTAAGTATACAATCACTTAAAGAGTACACTTTAAGGATGATTGAAAAATGTGAGGATGCAGTAGATTTATCAATAGAATATACATTAAAAAAAGATATAAGAGGGTTAAAAAAACTTATAAGGCAAGATGATGATATTGATATATTAAGGGAATATATAAGAGATAGGAGTATAGAGCTTATGGCTTTAAAACAACCTTTGGCAAGAGACTTAAGGTATATTTATGCTCTTAGTGATATTTCAACTGAATTAGAAAGAATTGGGGATTATTCAACAAATATTTGTAAGGAAAGCTTAGAAATAGGAGAAGATACATTTATAAAAGAAATGATAGATATACCTGCAATGAAAGAGATTTGTGTAGAAATGTTAAAAAATCTATGGGATGCATTAAAAAATGATGATGCAGAGTTAGCTTTTAATATAGCTCAAAAGGATAATGAAATAGATGAACTATATGAAAAGGTTAGAAAAGATTGTTTGCAAGTTATGCATAGTAATCCAACGGAAAACATAAACCAAGGTGTAAGACTTGTATTTATAGGAAGATATCTAGAAAGAATAGGGGATCATATTACCAATATATGCGAGAAAATTATTTACGCAAAAAATGGAGAGATGATAGAAATAGTATAAAAAACTGCTTTGGCAGTTTTTTTTATTATATAAACTAGAAATTTATTGAAACACTACCAATATCACTAGTAAATATATTATACTAAGTAAGTACAAATGACATCGGTGGAGGTATGAAATTGAAATGAACAGGCTTATAGGGATGAGAACTTTAAAAACAGGTATAGCAGTTGTTTTAACTTGCATATTAACAGGATTTTTTGTAGATAACTTGTTTTATGCAGCAACAGCTTGTGTTGTAACTATGCAAGACACAATAAAAACATCTTTTAAAATGGGTTCGCAAAGGGTATTTGGGACTTTAATTGGAGGAGCAGTAGGATTTCTTTTATTTTTAGTAATGCCCAAAAATCCTATTTTATGCGGAATAGGTATTATGATAGTTATAAAACTTTGTGAAATTTTTAAACTATCATCATTGGTAGTTTCAAGTGTTACTTTTTTCTCTTTATATTTAGGATATATAAATAGTGCACCACTTGCTTACTCACTACAAAGGATATTTGACACATCTATAGGAGTAATAATGGGGCTTATAATAAATTATGTTATGGCAAGACCCAATTACTATAATAATACTATGAATGAATTTACTAAAATTAAAGAATTATTCAAAGAAAATGTTAGAAATATAGTTATTGATAAAAAGAATTTAAATTCAAATTCAATTGAAATTAAAATAAGAAACTCAGAAAAAATCTATTCAAAGCTTATTGATGAGATAAACTATAGTAAAACAGACTGTAATCTGGATATTGTAGATAAGTCATTAGATTTATGTAGACAAATATATTTTCATATAAAATCCATAGAACTTTTAGAAAAGGAATTATTTTTAACAAAAGAAAATCATAATGAAGTAAAAAAAATATACAATGATGAAGAGAAATTCATTGAGGTTAAAGATAATGAAAGCCCTGTATTTAACTTCCATCTAAATAAAATATTAGAGAAAATGAAAAATTTAGATGAATTAATTGGAACAAATAATTAGAGATATTTTGAATAAAAGTATTATTTTAAGGATACAATGACAGTATAAAATACAATAAAAAGAGTGATTATAGATGAAGATATCAAATAAAAAATTAATATTAAAATCAGTTGTTTTTTTTATGTTATTTATGCTAGTTTTAGTGTCTGTTGGAAATAGTAATGCAGAAGATATTAAAAATGAAAAAATTGCATATATAACTTTTGATGATGGTCCATCTAAATATACAAAGGAAATTGTTGATATTTTAGATGAAAATAATGTCAAAGGAACTTTTTTTATGTTAAATGACAACATGATAGTCTTTAAAAATGTTGTTCAAAGATTAGTTGATGAAGGACATGGAACGGGATTTCATGGTGTTAGTCATGAATTATCAAAATTATATGCAACAGATGATTCAGCAATAGAAGAGTTTAAAACTTGCAATAAAACATTTTATAATATAACAGGAGAAACTTCTAGGCTGGTTAGAATACCTTTTGGAAGTAAACCTAATATGTTAGAAAATATATATAATAAATTTGTTGAAGAAGGATTTTTAGTTTGGGATTGGAATATAGACACAGAAGACTGGAAATCATCACCTGATCAAATACTTAGCAATATATTATATTATGCAAGGGGAAAAAAAGAAGTAGTAATACTTTTACATGAAAATCCAAGAACAGTAAGTTGTTTAAATGATATTATAGCTATTTTAAAAGAAAGAGGATATGATATTCGACCTATTACGCAAGATGTGAAACCTAAAAATTTTTGGTAACATATTATTCACAATAGAATAATATATAATTAAATTGACAATAATCCTAAAAATTAGTTATAATAACTATTAATAATAATTTTATATAAAAAACTGTGAAAAAGAGGAGTATGTAAATACACTATAAGAGAGGAAAATCAATAGCTGGAAGATTTTCTTAGTCAATATTTACAGAAGGTAGCTTTGGAGTTTCTAAACTGAACTAATAGTAAGTTTAGACGGTGAGAATCGTTAATATCTATTAAGAGCCATAATAATTTGAGTTAAAATTTTATGGAATTAAGGTGGTAACGCGAGCTTTTCGTCCTTATTTATAGGATGAAAAGCTCTTTTTAATTTCCAACTGCTTAATGGAGCAACGGACGAAGTCGTTGGCGACATGAGCGAAGCGAATTTTTTAGTTATAAAAATTATATTTTATCTATATTTAGTATAAATTTTATAATGATACAAAAAGAATGACAATATTTAAGGAGGAATTAACAATGGCAATAAAAAACTTATCGAAAACTTACGATCCAAAAGATTTCGAAAAAAGACTTTATGATGAGTGGTTAGACAAAGGTTATTTTAAATCAAGTCCAAATCTTGATAAGAAACCTTTCTGTATAGTTTTACCACCACCAAATATAACAGGACAATTACACATGGGACATGCTCTTGACCATACTTTACAAGATGTTCTTATAAGATGGAAGAGAATGGACGGTTATGAAGCTCTATGGCAACCAGGAACTGACCATGCTTCTATAGCAACAGAAGTTAAAGTTTGTGAAAGAATAAAAGAGCAAGAAGGAAAAACCAAATACGAATTAGGTAGAGAAGAATTCCTAAACAGAGCTATGGATTGGAGAAATGAATTTGGTAGAAAAATAGTTGACCAAATGAAACAATTAGGAGACTCTTGTGACTGGGATAGAGAAAGATTTACAATGGATGAGGGATGTAACGAAGCTGTTACTGAGTTCTTCGTAAAACTTTACGAAAAAGGTCAAATATACAGAGGAAACAGAATAATAAACTGGTGTCCAGATTGTAAAACTACATTATCTGATGCAGAAGTTGAACATGAAGAAAAAGCAGGAAACTTCTATCATATAAAATACTTCTTAAAAGATAGTGATGAATTCTTAGAAATAGCTACAACTAGGCCAGAAACTATGCTTGGAGATACAGGTATAGCTGTTAATCCTGAAGATGAAAGATATGCTCATTTAGTAGGAAAAACTGCAATACTTCCATTAGTAGGAAGAGAACTTCCAATAGTTGCTGATGACTATGTTGACAAAGATTTCGGTTCAGGAGCAGTTAAAATGACTCCAGCTCACGACCCTAATGACTTTGGTGTAGGTCAAAGACATAACTTAGAAGAAATCAACGTTATGAACGAAGATGGAACTATGAACGAGCTTGCTGGTAAATACCAAGGTATGGATAGATACGAGTGTAGAAAACAATTAATGCAAGACTTAGAAGAAGCAGGATATGTTATAGCAATAAAAGACCATCCACATTCAGTTGGTACTTGCTACAGATGTCATACTGTAATAGAGCCAAGACTTTCTGAACAATGGTTCGTAAAAATGGATGAATTAGCTAAACCTGCTATAGATATATTAAAATCAAAAGAATTACAATTCGTACCAGAAAGATATGACAAAACATATTTACAATGGTTAGAAAATATAAGAGACTGGTGTATATCTAGACAGTTATGGTGGGGTCACCAAATACCTGCTTACTACTGTCAAGAATGTGGTGAAGTAATAGTAGCTAAAGAAAAACCAGAAGCTTGTAAATGTGGATGCACAGATTTAAAACAAGATGAAGATGTACTAGATACATGGTTCTCTTCTGCATTATGGCCTTTCTCAACTTTAGGATGGCCTCATAACACTGAAGAATTAGAATACTACTATCCAACAAATGTACTTGTTACTGGATACGATATAATATTCTTCTGGGTTGTAAGAATGGCATTTGCAGGAATGTTCTGTATGAATGAAAAACCATTTGATCATGTATTAATACATGGACTTGTTAGAGATTCTCAAGGTAGAAAAATGAGTAAATCTTTAGGAAATGGTATAGATCCATTAGAAGTTATAGACCAATACGGAGCTGATGCTTTAAGATTCATGTTAGTTACTGGTAACTCTCCAGGAAATGATATGAGATTCTACATGGAAAGAGTTGAAGCAGCTAGAAACTTCGCAAATAAATTATGGAATGCATCTAGATTTGTATTCATGAACATAGATGAAGAAATAATGAACGGTGTAACTAGAGAATCTGTAGAAGCTAACTTAACAATAGCTGACAAATGGATAATATCTAGAGCTAATAATGTTGTTAAAGAAGTTATAGACAACATGGATAAATTTGATTTAGGTATAGCAGCACAAAAAATATACGACTTTGCATGGACTGAGTACTGTGACTGGTATATAGAAATAGTTAAACCAAGATTATATGGTGATGATGTAGAAGCTAAAAAAGCTGCTCTATACACATTAACTTATGTTCTTGAAACTATATTAAAATTATTACATCCATATATGCCTTTCATAACTGAAGAAATATATACTTATCTTCCAACTGTAGAAGGAAGCATAGTAATAGCTCAGTGGCCTCACTATAAAGAAGAAGATAACATGGCAAGTGAAGAAGAAATGATGGAACTTGCAATGGATGGTATAAGAAATATAAGAAATGCTAGAGCTGAAATGGATGTTCCACCATCTAAGAAAGCTAAAGTAATAATAGTTCCAACTGAAGATAAAAAATTAGCTGTAGAGGCTACTAAAGAATACTTTATAACTTTAGCATCTGCTTCAATGGTAGAAATAGCTGAAACTGAAGAAAATATACCAGAAGATGCAGTTTCTGTTGTTATAAATGGAGCTAGAATATTTATACCGCTTGATGAATTAGTTGACTTTGAAAAAGAAAAAGAAAGATTAACTAAAGAAAAAGCTAAATTAGAAGGCGAAATAAAGAGAGTTAATGGAAAACTTTCTAACCAAGGATTCTTAGCAAAAGCACCAGAAAGCTTAGTTAACGAAGAAAAAGCTAAAAAAGAGAAATTCGAAGAAATGATGAAATCAGTTCTTGAAAGACTTGAAAATATAGAAGCTAAATTAAAATAATTTCTAAAGAAATTATTTTAATAAAGACCATGTATAAGAAAAATTCTTATGCATGGTTTTTTTAATTTTTTGTCAAATTGTGTGGTAAATATAAAAATGTATTATAATTAACTATAGATATTTAATTTTTGAAAAAATAAACAAAAATTTATTATAAATACTTAAACATCGTCGAGGAGGATTAAAAATGAATTACCAAGAGGCACTAGAGTTTATCGAAAAATCACATAAATTTGGAATGAGATTGGGACTAGAAAATTCCTTTAAATTATTAGAATTATTAGGAAACCCACAGGACAAGTTAAAATTTGTTCATGTGGCAGGAACAAATGGAAAAGGTTCTGTATGTTCTTTTATTTCTAACACATTAAAGGAACAAGGATATAAAGTTGGTCTATACACATCACCATACTTAGAAACTTTCACAGAAAGAATTAGGCTTAATGGAGAAAATATACCTGAAGAAGATGTGGCTAGAATAATCACTATAATGAAAGAAAAAATAGAACAAATGGCATCTGAGGGATATGCCTATCCAACAGAATTTGAAATAGAAACAGCTATGGCATTTTACTATTACTGGGAGCAAGATGCAGATTATGTAGTACTTGAAGTAGGACTAGGTGGAAGATATGATGCGACAAATGTAATTAAATCACCTCTTGCCAGTGTAATAGTTTCTCTTAGTTTAGATCATATAGGAGTTCTTGGAGATACTTTAGGAAAAATAGCTTATGAAAAAGCTGGAATAATAAAAGAAAATAGTATAGCTGTTGTTTATAAACAAAAAAAGGAAGCAGAAGAAGTAATTAAAGATGTATGTAAAGAAAAAAATACTAAGTACATAGAAGCTGATTTCAAACATTTAGAAGTTAAAAAATCTGATATAAACTCTCAAATTTTTAATTGTACCATATTAGGTGAAAAATTTGAAAATATGGAGATAAAATTAATAGGAGAACATCAAGTAAATAATGCAGTACTTGCATTAACAGTAATAAAAGTACTAAGAGATGAGAGAAATACTGAAATAAGCGATGAAACTATAAAAAGGGCGTTTTTAAATACTAGATGGCCAGGAAGAATAGAAAAAATTAAAGATTGTCCTACATTGATAATAGATGGGGCTCATAATGAAGATGGAGCTAGATCCTTATCTAAAGCACTTGAAAAAAATTTCAAAGGAAAAAAAATGACACTTTTAATAGGTATGTTGAAGGATAAAGATATTGACAGTGTCCTTGAAATTCTTATGGATAAATTTGATAAAGTTATTACAACTACACCAGATAGTGATAGAGCTATAAGTTGTGATGAATTAAAAGAGAAAATTGAAAAATATGTTTCTGATGTAATAGCAATTCCAAAAATTGAAGATGCAGTTAAATATACATTAGAAAATGCACAAGATGATGATATAATAATTTCAGCAGGTTCATTATATATGATAGGACATGTGAGACAATTAGTTAAATAAAGTAAAAAAGGTGGCATGATTACCACCTTTTTTATTATAATGACTCAGCTATAGCTTTAGCTAATTGGTCTGGACATGAAGTGTCTTTAGAACGACAAGTAGTTCCTTTTAATTTTTCAGCAACTTCTTTAGCATCTTGCCCAATTATTAATCTGCTTATACCACCAAGGTTACCATTACATCCACCTTCGAAGTTAGCTTCTGTTATTATGTTGTTTTCATCAACTTCTAAAGTTATTTGACGGCAGCAAACATCGCTAGTTTTAAATTCAATTTTCATAGGTGTAATCTCCTTAAATTCAAATATTATAATGAATATAATAACAATATAAAGAATATAAAGCAACTAAATAATAGAATAATTATCCAAATAAATTAATATATTATTATAGTATGAAGTGGAAGAATAAAAATAGAAGGGAGGGAAACTTATGAAGGTGTACGTTTCAAATTATCTATCAAAAAGTATAAGTATAATAGATTATGATTCACTTACTTTGGAAAATGAAATTAAGTTGGATGAAAATATTTATCCTCACCATTTCTGCATAGATAAAGAAACGAAAAAAATGTATCTGCCAAGCTCTAGCAACGGAATTTTATATATTTTAGATATGAACAGTGAAAAAATAATTGACTCATCATCTATTGGAGGTAGTTTAAGTCAAATAGCCATGTATAAAGAAGAAATATTTATTGCCAATGAAGACTCTAATAGTATTTATTTTATGGACAAAAATACTCTAGATCCCATAGGAATGATTAGTGTGGATGATATGCCACATGGTTTTTGTTTTGACTTGCCTAGAAAAAAATTATATGTACCATGTATGGACTCTATAACATGTATTGATATTATTAATAAAGTTATAGAAAAAAAGATAGATATTGATTTTAAAGCATGGCATGTACAATTAGACAAATATAAAAGTGAAATTTACGTATCTACCTTAGATGGAAATGTAGTTATTATCGATGAAGAATTACTAAATACAAAAAAGGTTTTTGATGAATTTTTATTACCAGTACAAATATCATTTAATTATAAAGATAAAAAAGTTTATATAGCAGATTTAGGATATAAAAATGTAAAAATGATAGATTATAATCAAAGTAAATATATTGGAAGTATTGATATTGAAGGAATACCACAGGGGCTAGAAATTTCTCCAGATGAAGAAAGACTATTTATATCAGATACTCAAAACAATTCTCTAAAAGTATATGACACATCTACAAATCAATTAATAAAAGTAATAAAAGTAGGAAAAGAACCTACAACAATAATTTGTATGTAGGTTCTAGTGAATATCCCTTATTAATAAATTAATTACTTCTGCATACATATTAGAAGCGTTATTATTCCAATTGTTGCAAATTTGTCTTGCTTGCTTTTCAGATGATACATTTAAATTTAAATCTATTAAATTACTTTGATTTTCAATAACTCTTAAGTTAACAATAAATTCATTTTCACTTTGTTTAACAAAGCTTGATTTTACTTGAGTATCTGCTAGCAAGCTCTCTTTATTATTTTTTATGTATTCATCAATTTTTTGAGCATAAGATTCTGGTATTCTGTTTAAGAAGTACTCTAAAGTTTCTAGGCCTTTTTGAGTAAGACAGTAATACTCCCTTCCAGAATCTTTATATGGTTTTATAAACTTTGAATCCATAAGTTGAGATAGAATTTGTTGGAATGAAAAATAATTCATAATATCTGTTTCTAAAACAACTTGTGTCATCTGAGAATTAGTTAAATCCATATTTATTTTATCTAAAATGTATAAAATTAAAAGTTTATGATATGCTAACTCTTCAGTTGAGTTTTCAAACATATTTTTATCCTCCACGAAACAATTTATATTATTATATTAAACTAAATTATGAAAAAATAAAAGTAGTATTTAAGAATAAAAATTTATATAATAAAGGCTACCTATTTAGGTAGCCTTATATTGCTCATTTTTTACTAAAATTATTTACCTGCCATTTGTTTTTCTGCCATTTCAACTAATTTTTTAGTCATATATCCACCAACATAACCATTTTGTCTTGCAGTTAAATTACCTTTGTCAATATTTTCATAGTTAGACATTCCTAATTCGCCAGCTATTTCTAATTTCATTTGATTTAATGCAGCTCTTGCCTCCGGAACAACTTGTCTGTTATTAGTATTTGACATAGTAACTTTCCTCCTTGAGTTGAAATATAATTTTTTAACATCATTTATTGATGTTACTTATAATTTCTCCAGATAGAAAAAATATATCCTGAAAAAAAAATCCAAATAAGTCGAATTTAGTAATATTTTTAAATAATTTTTAGTACATGCTTTTGTAATTTTTTTAAAATTACAAAATAGATATATTATAAGAGTATTATATGGAGGAGGTTAAAAATGGGATCATCATATAAAAGAATAAAAGCTTTTATTTTAAGTATAGTATTATTTTTTGGAACATTATCTTTAATTGGATGCTTTGTTATGGGAATAAAAAATCTTTGCTCTTTTTTTGACAGATATGAAGTACCTATAAGTAGAGTTGATACAAATGAAAGAAAAGTAGCTCTAACTTTTGATGTTGCTTGGGGAAGTGAGAATATAGAAGAAATTTTGGACATATTGGATAAGCATAATATAAAGGCTACATTTTTCTTGGTGGGAAGTTGGATAGATGATAATGAAGATTTAGTTAAAGAAATACATAATAGGGGACATGAAATAGGCAATCATTCAAATACACATATTTCATTTACATATATATCAAATGAAGAAAAGATAGATGAGATTGTTGTTACATCAAAGAAGATAAAAAATTTAACAGGTCAGGAAGTAAATTTATTCAGACCTCCATTTGGACATGTGGATAAAGACACAATGAATACTTGTAAATCTTTAGGATACTATACTTTAAAATGGGATGTGGATTCTGGTGATTGGAAGAATATAGGACCAGTAAATGTAGTTGAGAGAGTTAGTAAAAATACTACGAGTGGGTCTATAATATTATTTCATGCCAATGTAAAAGATGTAGGTGTATATTTGGAAAATTCCATAAATAACTTAGAAAAGAAAAATTACTCTATGGTTAAAATTTCTGATTTGATTTACAAAAATAATTACGAAGTAAATTCATCAGGTGAGCAAAAATTACTTAAAGATGATTAAATGTAATAAAAAGTAAATATGATAAATATATTTATTGTAGAAGGAAAGATAAAGTTATAATTAACAATTTTGGGGGGATAAATAATATGATAATTGTTAAGGACGATACTAATGTTGTAAATCTTAAAGGAGAACTTGAGGATAAATTGGAATTCAGTCACGAAATCTTTGGAGAAAAATTTTATAGTACAAAAATAAAAATCAATAGGTTAAGTAATTCTTATGATATTCTTCCAATGACAATATCAGAAAGATTATTACAAGATATAGATTTTGAAAATGAAAAATTAGTAAGTGTTGTTGGCCAACTAAGATCTTATAATAAAAATGTTGATAATAAGAATAAACTTGTCTTAACAGTATTTGTTAGAGAAATAAAACCAATAATAGAAGTTGATACAAAAGATCCGAATAGCATATTTTTAGATGGGTATATATGCAAAGTACCTATATATAGAAAAACTCCACTGGGAAGGGAAATAACTGATTTATTAGTAGCAATAAATAGACCTTATAATAAGTCGGACTATATACCATCAATAGTGTGGGGGAGAAATGCTAAATTTGCAAAAAATCTTAATGTTGGAGATAGAATTCAAATGTGGGGAAGAGTACAAAGTAGAGTTTATGACAAAAAATTAGAAGAGGGTAATTCTGTTAAAAAAACAGCCTATGAAGTTTCTGTATCTAAAATAAAAAAGGTATCAATGGAAGAAGAGGAATAAATTATATAATAAATAAAACAGCATAATCTATTGAATACTTATTTAGGATTTATTATAATCTAATAATAACTTGAATTATAGGAAAAACTTTATAGGGAGGATAATGTGGAAAGTTTAATATGCCATAAGTACGAATCATGTTCAGGAACCATTGAGTTTTCAGGAGAAGTTCTATCATTTTTAAATAATATTAAGCATGATATAGGCAGCAGAGTATTATTAGTAGGAAAAGTTGGAGAACTGGGAAAAAGAATAAGAGCTTTTGGAGTTCAAGTAACTATTTTAGAACATAGTCGTAGAGATGAAATATGTTTCTCTCATATAATGAATGAAAACTGTACAGTAGTAAGTGGACAATTGGAATATATGCCTTTTAATGACAACTATTTTGATAAAATTATAGTATTAGATTATTTAAATCATACAGCAAATTGTAAGAAATCTGTAAAAGAAATTAATAGAGTACTTAAATATGGCGGAGAAGTGATAGTCGAGGATTTAAATTTAAAAGATTTAAGAGTTAAATTAAAGTATTTCAAACATAGAGTCTGTGGAGATAAAATCCATTATAATTATCCTAGACAAATTCAAAATATATTTAAAGAATATGATTTTGAAGGAAAATTACAGGAAATCCAAAATAAAAGATATATTTATATAGGAAAAAAAAGATAAAAGAGTTAGAATATAATTGAATAATAAAAAATAAAGACTAGGATAACCTAGTCTTTTCTAATTCTTAAGGAAAATTAATTATAAGGAGAGATTGATGTGAACTTTGGAATTAATTTTACAATTGTAGGTTGGGTAATGTTGTTTGTAATACTTATAACTATTCAAATAACTTTAAACAGAATATATATGGTTTTAAAGGATATAAGATCCTTATTAAATATGAAAAAGACTAAAGATTTATAAAATTTAAAAATTGAAAAGGTTATCATATGAAGAGATTGCTGTGAAATAACCTGAAAACAACAAGGAAAATAAAAAATATTTAGGAGGATTAAAAAATGAGAGATTTAAGAGAAAATTTAATTGACATACTAAAGGCAGAGGTTAAACCAGCAGTAGGATGTACAGAACCTGTGGCAGTAGCACTTGCTTGTGCAAAAGCAAAAGAATTATTAGGAGAAGATGTTGTAAAAAATAAAATACTAGTAAGTCCAAATGTATATAAAAATGCTATGTGTGTTGGTATACCAGGGATTGAAAGATTAGGATTAAAAATAGCAGTTGCTATGGGTCTTGTAGGTGGTAAATCAGAGGATGGATTAACTTTATTAGAAGGATTAACTGATGAGCAAGTTAAAAAATCAGAAGAATATATGGATGCTACACCAATTAGTATAGAACCGTTAGATACTAAGGAGAAGGTAGTAATAGACGTTACTTTAGAAGGTGAAAATAATAAATCAAGAGTTATAATAAAAACTAAACATGATAATTTTGTATTTTTACAACAAAATAATTTAGTTTTATTAGATGAAGTAGATGGATTTGCAGAAATGGCTGAAGTTCAAACTACAGAAAAAAAAGAAAATATAATGGATCATATAACTATAGAAGAAATCATTACAAACGTTGAAAATATGGATTTAGAAGATATTAAATTCTTATTAGATGGAATTGAAATGAATATGGATATGGCTAAGTACGGCTTAGAAAATAATATAGGAATTGGCGTTGGTAGAGGAATAAAAGAATCTATTGATGAAGGTTTATTAGGAGATGGAATAATGACTAAGGCCATGCTTTTAACAGCAGCTGCATCTGATGCTAGAATGGGTGGAGCAAAACTTCCAGTTATGAGTTCCAATGGATCGGGAAATCATGGATTAACAGCTATACTTCCTATAGTTGCATACGCACAAAAATACCCACAAAATGATGAAAAAATGGCAAAAGCTCTTGCTATATCTCATTTATTAACTGCTTATGTGAAGAACTTTACAGGAAGACTTTCAGCTGTATGTGGATGTGGAGTTGCTGCATCAACAGGAGCAAGTTCAGGCATAGCTTGGTTAATGGATGGAGATATTAATCATATATATGGAGCAATAGAAAATATGATAGCAGATTTAAGTGGGATGATTTGCGATGGTGCAAAAGCTGGTTGTGCTTTAAAATTATCATCTGCAGCTTCAGCAGCAGTTCAAAGTGCAGTTATAGCAAAACAAGGATACTCAGTACCAGCACTTAACGGTATAGTAGGAACAAAAGTAGAAGAATCTATACAAAATTTAGGTAAAGTTAGTGACAAGGGTATGCAAGTAACTGACGAAATAATATTAAATGTAATGAATGATATGAATAAAGTTAAATAAAACTATCTTGCAAAAGAAGTTAATCTTTTATAAAATGGAAATATCATCATTATTTAGGAGGTTAATCAATGGATATCGATAAAAAAGTTTGGGAAGTACTTTGCTCTGAAGAACAACTAAAAACTAGAATAACAGAGTTAGGAGAACAACTTTCAAAAGATTACGAAGGAAAAAAATTAATGGTAGTATCTCTATTAAAAGGTAGTTTTATTTTCTGTGCAGATTTAGTTAGAGCTTTAAGTGTGCCTGTTAGAATAGAATTTATGACTACATCAAGTTATGGACATGGAACAGCGTCTAGTGGTAGAGTACAAATAGTAAACGACATAAAATCAGACTTAGAAGGATATGATGTATTAGTTGTTGATGATATAACAGATTCAGCTCATACTATGGCTCATGTAATGGAGCACTTAAAAGCTAAAAATCCTGCTACTATAAAATGTTGTGTATTACTTGATAAACCAAGTAGAAGAGAAGTAGAATTAGTACCTGATTACTGTGGATTTACAATAGAAGACAAATTTGTTGTAGGTTACGGATTAAACTATGGTGATTACTATAGAAACATACCTTATGTATTTGCAGTAACAGATCAAGATAGATAATATGTATGGAGGTAACTTTTTTGTTACCTCTATTTTTTTGTAATCTATGAAGTCATTTGTGATATAAATAAATTAAATTTTACTTATCTTTTAATTTTTCTATTCTATAACCAATTTCTTTGTTTGCAAGTTTATAGCTTTCTTTAATCATATCTTCACGGCTCATAGCATTACCTAACAAAGAATCCAGAGTAAGTTGATTTCTTTCTTCAAAGTATTTTTCAAGAAGTTGTTCTTCAAGTTCATCTTGTGTTTTTAAATCGCCTTCATGCATTATATGTTTTACATTAAAACCTTCTTTAATTAATTCTCTTCCAAGTAATATGGCACGAGGACATCTTATGGGCTCTTGCATGGCTCCAAGTAAAACTATTTTATAGTTTTTAGCACAACCTACTTTTAATCTTTCTATGCCTTTTTTGAAATCCTCTTCTAAAATTACTTTATCAAAATCCGCATATCCTTCATCATTATAACTATTTCTAGTTCTCCTTTTAGCGCCAAATTCATCAGCCATATATATATATGTATATCCTAATTTTTTTAGATTTGCTTGAAAAAATTCTTTGTTATACTGAGTGTTATATTTTGAATAGGGGATAGCTCTTATATCAACTACACAATTTATATTATATTTTTTTAGTATTTCTATAAATTTATCAAAAGAGTAATTAGAATGACCTAATGTATAAATTTCTATTTTAATCACATCCTTAAGAATTTAATCATATAAATATAATGCCCGAAATAGTATAATAATAAATAAATTGATTAATAATATATAGTAAGTAAATTTATTGACAATTAAATTGAAAAATAATAATATTAAAATAGAAAATTATAAAATAAATCCATTGATAAGGAAGAGTAATTAAGTTTAGGTTCGATATAGAGAGTTGAGGATGGTGGAATCTCAACAAGAAGGAATTTAATGAATGGGCCTTTTAGGAGTAAATTGAAATCTTTATGAGAGTAGACTTTACCGTGTGTTGCACGTTATAGCAATTGAGGTATGATGGTACCGATAATTAAGAGGTGTATTTTATAATACACAATTTAGGTGGCAACGCGGATATAATACTCCGTCCTATAGTTTTAGGACGGAGTTTTTTAATTGTAAGGAAATTATATATTATCTGGTTTATAGATAATATATAATTTCCAGCTTATGAATTTGAGCAACGGACGAAGTCGTTGGCGACATGAGCGAAGCAAATTTTTAAACATTATAAGGAGATGAAAAAATGAGTAAAAAAAGAATATTAACAGGAGATAGACCTACTGGAAAACTTCACTTAGGTCATTATACAGGATCTTTAAGAAACAGAGTTGCATTACAAAATACAGGTGAATATGATATGTATATCATGATAGCTGACCAACAAGCTTTAACAGATAATGCAAAAGATCCACAAAAAATAATAAATTCTGTAATGGAAGTTACTATGGATTACTTATCAGTTGGGCTAGATCCTGAAAAAGTTAATATATTTATACAATCACAAATACCAGAATTAACTGAGCTTACAACTTACTACTTAAATTTAGTTTCAGTAGCAAGACTTCAAAGAAACCCTACTGTAAAAGAAGAAATAAAACAAAAATCATTTGGTGGAGAAGGTGTACCAGCAGGATTCTTTGTTTATCCAGTAAGTCAGGCAGCAGATATAACTGCTTTTAAAGCTGATTTAGTACCAGTTGGTAATGACCAAAAACCAATGTTAGAACAAGCTAGAGAAGTTGTAAGAAGCTTCAATCACACGTATGGAGATGTTTTAGTTGAGCCAGAAGGAATGTATCCAGAAGGTATAGAAGGAAGAATGCCAGGAATAGATGGTAAAGCTAAAATGAGTAAATCTTTAGGAAATGCAATTTACTTAAGTGATGATGAAGAAACAGTTAAGAAAAAAGTTATGAGTATGTACACAGACCCTAATCACATAAGAGTAGAAGATCCAGGGAATGTTGAAAATAACACAGTATTTACTTACTTAGATGCTTTCTACAAAGATAAAGAGCATTTAGAAGAATTAAAAGACCACTATAGAAGAGGTGGACTTGGAGATGTGAAGCTTAAGAGATTATTAATCAAAGTTTTAGAAGAAGAATTAGCTCCAATAAGAGCAAGAAGAAAAGAATTAGAAGAAAATAAAGAATATTTATATGAAGTATTAATGAAAGGTAGCCAAAATGCTAGAAAAGTAGCAGCTCAAACTTTAAGTGAAGTAAGAGAAGCTATGGGAATAGAATACTTTAAAAATATGTAATATAAAAAGGTGTTATTAATAGTAACACCTTTTTTAGTATAGGAAAATTTTTATTTATTATACTCTCTCATTGAAAAATTTATTTTATTATAAAATAGATTTTACTTAGATATTACTTTGTTGCCGTTGATAAATTTTATTGCTATAATAATCATATGTTGAACAAAGATTATAAATTCTGTCTATATCTTGGGTTAATTTATAATTTTTTATTATAATGATGCTGTAATAATTTAAGAATTAAAAAATGGGGGTAGATAGGTAACTGGTGTGCCTCCTGGTCTTCAAAACCAGTGTGGGGCGTTAGTAGCGTCCTAGGTGGGTTCGATTCCCACATACTCCCGCCAGTAAAATTAAATATAAATTTTTTTATCTACGTATGAAAAGGTTTTCTGAGGTGAGATGGCGCGAAGAATAAGAATTTTATGATGAATGTTTATATTAGTAATATTTTTAAGTAATAAAGAAATTTAGATTTACATATATTTTTTTATATTCTTAAGGAGGTAACTTAATGGGACTACAGAAGATATTGCTGCAACAACATGTTGGGACTTTATGTCAGGCTGTTGTTAATGTAGGAGATAAAGTAAAAAAAGGCTCTTTAATAGCTAAACCAACAGGTCTTGGTGCTAACATATTTTCAAGTGTCTATGGAGAAGTTAAGGAAATAACTAAAGATGCCATTATTATAAAAAAAGATGAAAATCAAGCAGAGGAATTTATTAAGCTAGAAGGAGAAGATAAATTTCAGCTTATAAAAGATGCTGGTATAGTGGGTATGGGTGGAGCTGGTTTTCCAACATCAGTAAAATTAGGAACAAAAGTAAAGTATATTTTAGTAAATGCTGCAGAATGTGAACCATTGCTTCATCATAATATAGATCAAATAATAGAAAAAACAGATATGACTATAAGAGGCCTTAAGTATGTTATGGAAATCTGTGGTGCTCAAAAAGGTATATTTGCCATAAAAGCTAAAAATGAAAAAGCTATAGATGCTTTAGTTGAAGGTTGTAAAGATGATAATTCATTAGACATACATTTACTTGCTGACATATATCCAATGGGAGAAGAAAGGGCAATTGTTAGAGAAGTTTTAGGAATATTACTTAAACCTACAGAGTTACCATCTGTAGCTGATGCTATAGTTATTAATGTGGAAACTCTTCTTAGAATTGCTGAGGCCATAGATTTTAGGAAACCGTGTTTTTCTAAAAATATTACAGTTGTGGGAAAATTAAATAAAGGAACTGACCCACAAGTATTTATGGATGTTCCAATAGGTACATCAGTTAAAGAATTGATAAATATGGCTGGAGGAATAGATGGTGATTATGGAGAAATAATCATGGGTGGACCATTTACTGGTAAAGCCTGTGATTTAGATACTCCAATAGCTAAAACTACAGGTGGAATAATAGTCACTAAACCATTTGAAGATTTGCAAGGTGAAAAAATGGGACTTTTAGTATGTGCTTGTGGTGGTGATGAAGAAAGAATGAAAGATATAGCTCACAAAATGAATGCTGAAGTTATTTGTGTTCAAAAATGTAAGCAAGCAATAGAAGTAAAAAATGATTTAAAATGTGAAAATCCAGGAAATTGTCCAGGTCAAGCGCTTAATGTTATGAATATTAAAAAAGCTGGAGCAAAACACATACTCATAGGAAATTGTACTGATTGTTCAAATACAGTTATGGCATCCGCTTCTAAAATGAATTTAGAAGTACATCATCAGACAGATCATGTACTTCAAACTGTAGGAAAGGATGTTATAAGATATATGACTACGTCAAAACATGTACCTCAAATTAACGAAAGATTTGAAGAAATTAATACATTAAGTTTAAAAGAAGAGTTACAATCATTTTTAAATGAAAATAACATAGTTATAAGTCTTAAAAACGGAAAAGACATTAATATAGAATTTATTGTGGATTAATATTAAATATGATTAAAAAATAATTTCTTTGATATAAATTATAAAAAGATTTTATTATAAGGGGGGAAGCTTATGTCAATAACTGCTGATACTGCTAAACAACATGCTAATGACCCTGCAGTGCTTTGCTGTAGAGCAGAAGAAGGAACAGTTATAGGACCTGCTAACTTAGAAGATCCAGAGATATTTGATGAGTTAGTGGACTCTGGTCTTTTAAATTTAGAAGGCTGCTTAACTATAGGTCAAATATTAGGTGTAAAATTAACTAAAACTTGTGACGCTTTAACTCCTGTCACTTTAGATGTTATAGATGGTGTAGTTGAAAATAAAGAGGATGTAGAAAAACAAACACAAGTTGAAACTAGTACTATTCAAGGTGGAAAATTAAAAATTCATATAGGAGAAGGAAAAGATATTAATATAGAAATACCAATTGGAGGTCTTTCTTTAAATACACAAGCTCAAGTAGTTCCAGTAAATGAAAAGACTTTATCTCATGCAAAAGAAGTTATAAAAGAGGCTAAAGTAGTGAGAAGTTTAACTAGAAAGCACTATAAAATAACTGCAGTTAAAAGAGGGCCTGAAACTAAAATAGAGGGAACTGTTTTATATATAAGAGAAGGAATAGAAAGTGAAGCTATTGAAAGTCAAAATCTCGTAAATAGCTTAAAAATAGATATAATAACTCCAGACAAATACAATACTTACTCAGAAACAATAATGGATGTGCAGCCAATAGCTACTAAAGAAGGTGAAGATGAGTTAGGAAGCGGAACAACTAGAGTTTTAGACGGTGTTGTAATGATGGTAACAGGGACTGATACTAATGGTGTACAAATAGGAGAATTTGGTTCATCAGAAGGTATATTAGAAGAAAATATAATGTGGGGAAGACCGGGTTGTCCTGAAAAAGGTGAAATATTCATTAAAACTGAAGTGATAGTAAAAGAACATACTAATATGGAAAGACCAGGACCTTTTGCAGTTCACTGTGCAACTGATTTTATAACTCAAGAAATAAGAGAGGCTCTTAAAAAAGTTGAAGATGAGTTAGTAGTAGATACTGAAACTTTTGAACAAGTAAGAAGACCAGATAAGAAAAAAGTTGTAATAGTAAAAGAAATCATGGGCCAAGGTGCAATGCATGATAACTTAATACTTCCAATAGAACCAGTTGGTGTATTAGGTGCAAAGCCAAATGTTGATTTGGGAAATGTACCAATTATGGTATCACCACTAGAATTATTAGATGGATGTATACATGCGCTAACTTGTATAGGTCCTGCATCAAAAGAAATGTCTAGACATTATTGGAGAGAACCATTAGTACTTGAAGTCCTTCATGATGAAGAAGTAGATTTATGTGGTGTATTATTAGTAGGTTCTACTCAAATAAACTCTGAAAAATTCTACGTATCAAAAAGAGTAGGTATGATAATAGAAGCATTAGATGTTGATGGAGCTTTTGTCACTACTGAAGGTTTTGGTAATAATTATATAGATTTTACATCACATATAGAGCAAATAGGTATGAGAGGAATACCGGTGGTAGGAATGAGTTTTTGTGCCGTTCAAGGAGATTTAGTTGTGGGAAACAAATATATGACTCATATGGTAGATAACAATAAATCAGAAGCAGGTATAGAAAATGAGGTATTAGGATGTAACACCTTATGCCATGAAGATGCTATAAGAGCATTAGATATGTTAAAAGCAGAAATAGCAGGAGAATCAGTTGCAAAGCCAGAAAAAAATGGAATCCAAATGTAAAAGACACTAATATAGAATTAATATCAAATGTTACAGGAAAACCAATTGAACTAGTAAAAAATGAAACTTCTCTTCCAATGTCTAAAAAGCGTAAAGAAAAATATAGATAGGATTTATGGGTGGTGGTGGAAACCAACAAAAATTCAAAGAAGAAACAGGTCCTAAGATAGCTAGAATTTTAAAAGAAGAGGGCGTAGATGGTGTTTTATTAACAGCTGGATGAGGTATTTGTCATCGCTCTGCAGTTTTGGTGCAGAGGTCAATAGAAGAAGCTGGCATACCAACAATAATAATAGCGGCTCTTCCGCCAGTAGTTAGACAAACTGGAACTCCTAGAGCAGTTGCTCCTCGTGTTCCAATGGGCGCTAATGCAGGTGAACCAAATAATAGAGAAATGCAATACAATATAGTAAAAGATACTTTAATTCAACTACATGATATACAAATTCCAGGTAAGATTGTTCCATTATCTTATGAGTATTTGGCTAGAGTTTAGTATTTTAATATAGGTTAAAGAATTGATGAGATTTATGCACATCAGTTTTTTATGCTATAATATTTTATCGTAAAAATATATAGACTATACTCAACTTGGAGGTATATTTTATGGATAATAAAAATACATTCAAAAATTCTGTGGAAGCAATAGGCTCATTAAATTCTTTAATAGCAGTTATGCAACATTATAATATTAATTTTAAAAAAGATAATTCTGGATTTTTTACAAATTGTGTATTCCACAATGATAAAAATCCTAGTATGAGGCTGACAAATAAGGGAGGAAAAGCTCTTTATAATTGTTTTGGGTGTGGAGCAAAAGGCGATATTATTAATTTTATTTGCGAAATGGAAAAAATAGATAATGTAAAAGCCTTAAAAAAAGCTTATGAAATATTGGGGATAGAATTAAATTATAGTATAAAAAATAATAGTGATAACAAATTAAATAGTTTTATAAATTTTGTGAAAAAGAATAATGCAGTCTTTACAAAAAACAATGAAGTATATAATTTAGAAAATATATACGTATACTTTGATTTAAATTCAAAACCTCTTTATTGTAAAAGTAAATATAAAAATCAATTTAATAAAAAGCATTTTATAACAAAAACTTTAATTGAAACAGAAAATGGATATAAATATGGAAATAGCAAAGATTTTGAGAACAGTGAAAAAGTTCTTTTTAATTTAGAACAAGTTAAAAAAAGTATATCGAAAGATAATTGGATTTTCTTTGTAGAAGGTGAAAAGGATGTAGAAACATTAAAATTATTAAATTTAACAGCTACAACAATTTATACAAAAAAATGGGAAAAATCCTATGATATGGATTTGAAAAATGCAAAAGTAGCAGTTTTAAGTGATAGTGGAAAAGCAGGCGAAGAATTTAAAAACTTTGTAGTTGAAAAATTAAAAAAAGTTTGTAAAAATTTAAAAATATTAAATTTACCTGACATAAATAAAATTGGAGATGGAAAAAACAAAGATGTAACAGATTGGCTAGAATTTGGCAAAACGAAAGAAGACTTAATAAAAGTTTTAAAATCATCTTTAGATATTTTAGATAAAAGTAAACTGCAACAAGACGAAAATGGAATTTATAAAATTATAAGTAAAATAGAAAATGAAGAGATTAAAGAAAGTAAAGTATATTTAACTAATTTTAAAATTTTAGATGTTATTATTTATAGAAACAAAGATAATTATGAGCAAACTATAAAATTAAATCTTTTATCAAATCAAGGAAGAAGTGCAGTAATTAAAGCAGATGCAAATCAATGCTTTAGTGATGTGAGTGTTTTTAGAAAATATTTAGGGTTTGATTATATATTTTATGGAGATATGAATGATTTGATTAAAATTCAAGAACATATTATAAATTACTTTATAAAAGATGAAATTTTAATTCACAATAAATCAGGAATTATAAATCTAGACAATGAAAATATTCTTGTAACAAATAAAGGAACGCTAAAATCAAATAATGATTTTGATATAAAACAAAGAGCGACAAATTCAATTTATAATATAGATTTTACGAATATAAATGAGTTGAATAAAATAGAAGCAAAGGAATTAAGTTATTATTTATTTAATTTTAGTTCAAAAATAAATGTTTATAATACATTAGGCTTAGGTATTGCAAATATGTTAAATTACTTTGCTAGAAAATCTAGTTTAAATAATTTACCTATATTGCAAATTATAAATGAAAATGAAATTATGACAATTTTAAATCTTTTATTTAACAATACAAATCAAATTATAACATTAAATGAAACATCTCAATTGGCATTAATTAAATTTTTCAATGAAACTTATCTACCTATTTTCTTAAAAGAAAGCAACAGTTTAATTATAGATAAATCTAAAATAAATTCTTTATCAAATCATATTTATGCTGTAAATGAAGGATATGCAAATATATTAGAAGTAAACTCTACACTGAAAAAATTTAAATATAACTCATCTTTAATTTTATCTTTGGATAAAGCAATTGAAGTTAAATCTGTAAAAAATAGATCAAACATAGTTAATTATAAAAATCATCTTGAAAACAAAGATATTATAAAATTTTTATGCTACTGCCCAAAAGGAGTAGAATATTTAAGAAGATTTTCAAAAAGCTTGTATTTATATGTTTTAAATAGTTTTGATGATGAATATTTTGAATTGGAATATTTAATTATAAAAAACACATATGATTTTGAAGAAAAATTACAAAAAGATAATTATAAAGAAATAAATACAGCTATATACACAATGATGGGGCTAAGAATTATTTTTTGTACTTTTGAAAAACTGGATATTAACATAGATGAATATTTAAATTTAGAAGAGGCTGCAGATTTAATAATAAAAAATATAAAAGAAAATGTATTAACTTAAAATTTAATTTTATATAAATTGTTGAAATAAAGGGTTTTTTACTTTTTTATTGAACTTATATATAAATTGTTCAATAAGGAGGAGTAAAAATGAAATGTATAATTAGTTTTAAAGAACTTTATGGTAAGGAACTTGCAACTTATGAAGTAGAAGGTAAACACTCAGGTGATGTGTTACAAAACATGGAAAATAAACTTTGTAATGAAATTGCTCCATACAATACTTATTCATTAAAAAACTGCAAAAATATTGACAAGAAGGCAACTAAAAAAACTCTTCATTTTAAAGATGGTGACAATGTTTTAAGTTATGTTATGGAAATAAAACAATCTGATTATAAATCATAAAATATATAGAATTAAAAAAGTTATAGTAAGGGACTGATTGAAATATCAGTCTCTTTTTGTATAACAATTAGCTTATACTATTAGTGATAGAATTTAAAAACAAAATAATGAATTTTTCTCTTATTACAAAATTATATTATGCAACAAAATTTTTCTGATGAAAAAGAGAACATAATCGGATAAAAGTTATATTAAGGTGTGCAAAGAGAATGATTTGTTATAAAATAATTCTATAAGTAAAATTAACTAAAGTAATGTAAATAGATATAAAAGATACTATGAAAGAAAAGAGAAGGAAAAATGATGACTGAAGATATAAAATTAACTCATATGACAAAAACTGCTGGTTGAGCCGCAAAAATAGGTCCTGGGACCCTTGCTCAAGTTTTGGGCAATTTACCAAAGTTTCATGATGAAAATCTATTAGTGGGAGTTGAAACAAGTGATGATGCTGCAATTTATAAAGTAAGTGATGACTTAGCATTAATTCAAACATTAGATTTTTTCACACCTATTGTAGATGACCCATATTTATTTGGACAAATAGCAGCGGCAAACTCTTTAAGTGATGTGTATGCCATGGGAGGAGAACCTAAAACAGCTTTAAATATAGTGGGATTTCCAAATTGTTTAGACCCTAAAATTCTTGGAAGAATATTAGAAGGTGGTGCATCAAAAGTTTTAGAAGCAGGTGCAATACTTGCAGGAGGTCATTCTATACAAGATGATGAACCAAAGTACGGACTTAGTGTTACAGGTTTTGTAAATCCTAATAAAATATTTAAAAATTATGGTTCAAAACCAGGAGATATAATCATACTTACAAAACAAATAGGAAGTGGGCTTATAAATACTGCAATAAAAGCTGAAATGGCTGAAAAATCTCAAATAGATGAAGTTGTAACAGTAATGACTTCCTTAAATAAAAAAGCAAAAGAAGTTATTGAAAACTATGATATAAGTGCGTGTACAGATATAACAGGATTTGGACTAATAGGTCATGCCATGGAAATGGCATCTAGCTCTCAAGTTACTTTCGAAATAGATGTACATAAAGTTCCATATATAGATGGTGCATTATATATGGCTAAAATGGGATTAGTACCAGCTGGAACATATAACAATAAAAATTATATTGAAAATGATGTATATAGTGAAAATATACAAGAGTATTTTATAGATGCTCTGTATGATCCTCAAACTTCAGGAGGACTTTTAATTACATTACCAGAAAGTAAAGTTGAAAATATTATGAAAGACTTTACAAATAAAAATATGGAGACTAAAGTAGCTGTAATAGGCAAAGTAATTGAAAAGCAAGAAAAAAGTATAATACTTAAAAATTCATAAAATAATGGGGAATAGTGTTTTATGGAATTTTTATAAAGCCTTAAAAAAGAGGGAGAAAATATGAATAAAAATATATTATATAGAAATATTCCAAAAGTTGATGTGCTTTTAGAAAATCCTCAAATTGTGAAATTAATAGAAAAATATCATAGAGATGTCATTGTAGATATTATAAGAGAAGAAATAAACAAATTAAGAACTTTTATAAAAGAAAATGATGATATATCTTTAACTGAAGAAAAAACAAGTCAATTAGTTGAAAATATCACAAAAAGTACAGAAAAAATATATTCATATAATTTAAGAAAGGTTATAAATGGAAGTGGAACAATTCTTCATACGAACTTAGGAAGAGCAATTATTTCAAAAAAACATGCAAATTACTTAAGTGAAGTAGTAACGAATTATTCAAACTTAGAGTATAACCTAGAAGAAGGAAAAAGGGGAGAGAGATATTCTCATTTTGAAAAACTAATATGCAAAATTACTGGGGCAGAAGCAGCTATGGCAGTTAATAATAATGCAGCAGCTGTAATGCTTGTTTTATCATCTATGGCTAAAGAAAAGGAAGTTATAGTTTCTAGAGGAGAGCTAGTAGAAATTGGCGGAAAATTTAGAATACCTGATGTTATGAAAAGTTCTAATGCACACTTGGTAGAAGTGGGAACAACAAATAAAACTCATTTAGAAGACTATAGTGATGCAATAACAGAAAATACAGGAGCTCTTTTAAAGGTACATACAAGTAATTTTAAAATTCTAGGCTTTACAGAAAGTGTATCATTAGAAGAACTTTCTAAATTATCAAAAGAAAAAGACATACCTATTATAGAAGATATAGGAAGTGGTGTTTTAATTGATCTTAGTAAATATGGACTAAAATATGAACCAACTGTGCAAGATTCCATAAAAGCTGGAGTAGATGTAGTTTCATTTTCTGGAGATAAGCTTTTAGGAGGTCCTCAAGCTGGGATTATTGTAGGAAAGAAAAAATATATTGATAAGATGAAAAAAAATCCTTTAACAAGGGCCTTTAGAATAGATAAATTTACAGCAACAGTTTTGGAAATGATTTTCCATGAATACTTAAATGAAGAAAATGCCATAAAAAACATACCTGTACTTTCATTAATTACAAAAGACATAAAAGAAATTGAAGAAAGTGCAAAAAAATTATATGAAAAATTAAGTAATTTAAAAGATGCTGCTGATATAAAAGTGGAAGATACCTTATCACAAATAGGAGGAGGCTCTTTACCAACTGAGAAGATAAAAAGTAAATGTATAAGTATAGTGCCTAAAAATATCTCCACAACAAGTTTAGAAGAACAACTAAGATTAAATGAAAATCCTGTAGTAGCAAGAATATCAGATGATAAATTAATAATAGATATGAGATGTATATTAGAAGATGAAATTGAAATATTAGCTGAAAAAATTATAAATATTTTAAAATAAATTTCAGCAAATAAGCAATGAGGGAGTCATAAGATGAAAAATATTATAATAGGAACAGCAGGGCATATAGATCATGGAAAAACTGCTTTGATTAAAGCGTTGACGGGAAAAGAAACAGATAGATGGGAAGAAGAAAAAAGAAGGGGAATTACTATTGATTTAGGTTTTACTTATTTTGATTTGCCTTCAGGTGATAGGGCAGGCATAATAGATGTTCCAGGTCATGAAAAATTTATAAATAATATGTTAGCTGGAGTTATTGGTATGGATTTGGTGATGCTTGTTGTGGCAGCAGATGAAGGAATGATGCCTCAAACACGTGAACATGTAGATATAATGACACAGCTTGGCATAGAAAAAACTATTGTAGTTTTAAATAAATGTGACTTAGTTGATGATGAATGGAAGGACCTTGTTAAAGAAGAAATAAAAGAAGAACTAAAAGGTTCAGCTTTTGAAAATGCCAATATTGTGGAAGTATCAGCAATAACTGGTGAAGGCATTGACGACTTAATAAAAGAAATAGTTCATATGACAAAAGATGAAGTTGTGACAAAAGATATAAATACAATATCAAGACTTCCCATAGATAGATGTTTTAGTATATCAGGGTTTGGAACAATAATAACAGGAACCTTAATATCAGGAAGTATAAAAAAAGATGATGAACTAGAATTATATCCAACAAATAAACGCGCTAAAATAAGAAGTATCCAAGTACATGGTAAAGATGTAAAAGAATGTTTTGCGGGTCAAAGAAGTGCCATAAATATTTCAAATCTTAGAAAAGATGAAATTAAAAGAGGATATGTTTTAGCACCACCTAATTCTTTAGAAAATACAATGATGCTTGATGTAAAATTAAATATATTAGAATCAAGCAATAGAATTTTGCAAAATAGATGTAGATTACATTTATTTAGTGGAACAAGTGAAGTTTTATGTAGGGCTGTTTTACTTGATGTGGAAGAAGTGGGACCAGGAGAGAGTTGTTATGTCCAATTAAGACTGGAAGAAAAAGTTGCTTTTAAAAGAGGTGACAAATTTATAGTTAGATTTTATTCACCACTAGAAACTATCGGTGGAGGAGTAATACTAGATGCAAATCCTACAAAAAAAACTCCTTTTAATGAAGAACAATTGGAGGAAATTAAAAGAAAAGAAGAAGGCTCTCATACAGATATAATTGAGTTACTTATAAAGAAACATCCAGAAATGATAACAATAAAAGAAATATCAAAACTTACAGGATTATCTTTAGAAGAAGTAAATGAAAGTATAGATGAATTAAAAGATAACAATTTAATTTATACATATGAAATGAAAAAAGATGTTTATATATATCATAGTAGTGAAGAAATGAGATTAAAAAGGGAAACACTAGATTTACTAAAAACTTTCCATAAAGAAAACCCATATAAATTTGGTATGGGAAAATCACTGCTAAAAACAAAATTATATCCACAAATAAAACAAAATGTTTTTGATCAGATAATATATAAATTTATCTGTGAAAATGAAATAAAAAAATACAAAGAGTACTTAAGTTTAAGTAATTTTGAAATAAATGAAGATAATACTTTCCAAAGCGTGAAGAAAGTTTTAACAAATACATATAAAAAAGCAATGTATGATTTTGTAAGACTAAGTGAAATAAATTTTGCACAAGAAGAAAATACGGTAAGAGATATACTAAATGTTTTAATAGACAAAGAAATAATAGTGAAAATAAATGATGAAATGTATACATTAAAATCATTGATGGATGATGTAGAAAAAATAGTAGTAAAAAAACTACAAGAAGACAATTTAATAACTATTAGTGAGCTTAGAGATGCCCTAAATACATCACGAAAGAGTGCCAAACCAATGCTTGAATATTTTGATAACAAAAAAATAACAAGAAAAAACGGTACAGAAAGTGAAAGGGTGGGATACTAAGATGAATTTAAAACAGTTAGAATCATTTGTATTAATTATAGAAAGTAGAAGTTTTTCACAAGCAGCACAAAAATTATATTTAACTCAGCCAACAATTTCATCACATATATCTTTATTAGAAAAAGAGTTGAATTCTCAACTGCTTATAAGAACTACTAAGGATGTATATCCAACAGGAGATGGCAAAAAATTATATACGTATGCAAAACAAATTTTGAGACTTCAAAAATCAATTTTAGAAGAATTTCATGTTAATGGAGAGGAAGATAATCTATTAATTATAGGAGCATCAAGTATTCCAGAACAATATATACTTCCAGAAATTTTACCAAAATATATAAGAAAAAATAAAACTGAGTTTAAAATAGAACCAGGAGACTCAGGCAAAGTTATAGACAAAATAATAAATAAAGAAGTAGAATTAGGTTTAGTTGGAACAAAAACAGAAAATTCATACTTAATATTTGAACCTTTTTATAAAGATAAGCTTGTTTTGATAACACCAATAAGTAAAAAATATTTAAAAATGAAAGAAGACGGTTTTCATATAAAAGATTTGTTAAAAGAACCAATCATTATGAGAGAAGAAGGTTCAGGAACAAGAAAAGAAATAAAAGAATTTTTAAAATCTCAAAAATTAGGAATAAGTGATTTAAATATAATAGCAATATTAAATTCTACAGAAGCGATAAAAAGATCAGTACAAAATAAGATGGGTATATCTATAATGTCGAATTTGGCAGTACAAGATTTTGCAAAAGATAATAAAGTTTTAGTATTTGATTTTGAAGAAGGAAATATGTACAGAAATTTATATATAGTAAGAAATAAAGATATGTATATGCCAAAATGTGCTCTTAAATTTATAAAATTTATGAAAGATTTTTTTGAAAAAGAATCTTCGAATGTAGAATATGAACTAGCTCATAATGGAAATTAAAAGAAAGAAGTGATAATATGATATATTTAGATAATGCAGCTACAACAATGAAAAAGCCACAATGTGTTATAGATGCAGTAGTTGCAGCAATGACTAATATGGGAAATGCAGGTCGTGGAGCAAATGAAGCATCTTTAGATGCATCTAGAATGATTTATGATACAAGAGAAAAGATATCTGATTTATTTAATTTGCAAAATCCATCAAGAGTAGCATTTACATGTAATTCAACTGAAAGTTTAAATACGGCTATAAAAGGTATATTAAACTCAAATGATCATGCTATAACAACATCACTAGAACATAACTCAGTACTTCGTCCATTATACGAATTACAAGATAAGGGAATGGAATTATCCATAGTAAATTGTGATGAAAATGGAAACCTTGATTATAATGATTTTGAAAAATTAATAAAAAATAACACAAAAGTTATAGTTTGTACTCATGCATCAAATTTAGTTGGAAATGTATTAGATATAAAGAAAATAGGCTCAATAGCTAAGAAACACAACTTAATTTTTATAGTAGATGCTTCTCAAAGTGCAGGAGTATTTGATATTGATATGCAAGAGATGAATATTGATGTTCTTTGTTTCACAGGTCATAAAGGTCTTTTAGGTCCTCAAGGAATAGGAGGGCTTTGTGTTAGAGAAGGGATAAATATTAGACCACTAAAATCTGGCGGAAGTGGTGTAAATACATTTTCTAAAACTCAACCTACAGAGATGCCAACTCATTTAGAAGCTGGAACTTTAAATGGACATGCCATAGCAGGTCTTAATGCAGCATTAAATTATTTAAATGAAGAAGGTATACATAATATACAACAAAAAGAAGAAGAGTTAATGTTTAGATTTTATAATGGAATAAAAGATATAAAAGATATTAAGATATACGGAAACTTTGAAAATAAAAGGGCTGCTATAGTAGCTTTTAACGTAGGAGATATTGACTCAGCAGTATTTTCTGATGAGTTAAGTTTATACTACAATATATCAACTAGACCAGGAGCACATTGTGCCCCACTTATGCATAAAGCAATGAATACTGTAGAACAAGGTGCAGTTAGATTTTCTTTCTCACATTACAACACAGAAGAGGAAATCGACATAGCTATAGAGGCAGTTAAGGAGATTGCTTCAAATTATTAAAATAAAATCTGACTAAACTAATTAGTTAGATTCTAAAGGAAGGAAAAAGATGAGAGAAAAACAATTAAGATTAATAGTTACATTTAATACAACAACGGGAGCTATGGCAATGGAAAAAGCTTGTAAAAGTGAAAATATACCAGGAAGATTAATTCCAGTTCCTAGACAAATTTCTGCCGGATGTGGTTTATCATGGCTTTGTAATAAAGAAGATAGAGAAAAAATAGAAACATTAATATCTGATAAAAACTTAGATATTAACAATATACATGAGATAATGATGTAGAAAAATCAGCAGTAATTTTTAATTGCTGCTTTTTTGTTTATATATAAAAAGGTATCATTTATTAATAAAACATTTTATTGTATAATTTTAATTATACAAATACAAAAGAAGAGGGTGTGACATGATAATATTTAATCAATTAGGAATCATACTTGGGATATGGGCAGTAGGAGAACTTATTAGCTCTTTAATAAGTAATATTATTACCATGCCGGGAACTATAATAGGAATGATAATACTATTCTTATTACTTCAATTTAAAATAATGAAAGAAGAAACTATAAAAGACGTGGCAGATTTCTTATTAGGAAATATGGCTATATTTTTTGTGCCAGCAGGTGTATCACTTATAAATTCACTAGGATTAATAACAGAAAACATGCTAGTTTTATTATTAAGTGGAACTATTGCAACAGTTGTAATAATGATTGTAACAGGAAAAATTGTGGAAGTTATGATTAATAAAAATGACAAATCATCAGATTATGGTGATGACGAAGAAAAATCAGCATAAAGGAAGGTAGACTAGATGGATAAAATATTAAATACTCAATTATTTGGACTACTAACAATTTTAGTTTTTTATAACATAAGTCTATACATTCAGAAAAAAACACAAAAACCAATATTTAATAATTTATTAATAAGTATAATTTTAATCATACTATTTTTAAAAATTACTAAAATACCATATGAAAATTTTAAAATTGGTGCAGATGTAATAAACTTTATGTTAGGGCCAGTAACAATAGTACTTGCTGTTCCATTGTATAGACAATTTGATTTACTAAAAAAACATTTTAAAGAAATTTTAGTGGGAATTTTAGGTGGGGTAGTAACTTCATTTGTAATAGTTGTTTTAGTAGGAAAATTAACATCAACAAGTAATGAAATAATTTATTCTATGATTCCAAAATCTATAACAACTCCTATGGGAATATCTCTTGTAAATCAACTGGGAGGAGTAGAATCAATAACAGTTGTATGTATAATAGTAACAGGTATATTTGGAAACATATTTGCAGAACAACTTTTAAAGGTAGGAAAAGTTAAGCATCCAGTAGCTAAGGGAATTGCAATTGGAACATCTGCTCATGCTCTAGGAACAAGTAAAGCTTTAGAAATGGGTGAAGTAGAGGGTGCAATGTCTTCTTTATCTATAGGAATATCAGGAGTAATGACAGTAATTATAGTACCACTATTAGTAAACTTTATAAAATAAAATACAACCTCAGGTTTTTATTAAAATAATAACCTGAGGTTTATTTTTTAATCTAATTTTCTTAAATCTTCCATTACCTTTGTTTTGTCAGCAGTTTTTTCATCTTTTTTCTTTATTATTTTTGCAGGAGAACCAGCGACTACAACACCTGCAGGTACATCTTTTGTAACAACAGAACCAGCAGCAACAACAGAGCCTTTGCCAACTCTTACACCCTCAAGTATTACAGAGTTTGCACCAATTAGTACATCATCCTCTATAATAACAGGAGTTGCAGAAGGTGGCTCAAGAACACCAGCGACTACAGAACAAGCACCTAGATGAACATTTTTACCAAGTATACCTCTAGCTCCTATGACAGCATTCATATCTACCATAGAGCCTTCTCCAACAACGGCACCAATGTTTATAACAGCGCCCATCATTACAACGGCATTTTTTTCGATGGTAACCATATCTCTTATTAATGCACCTGGCTCAATTCTAGCTTCTGCATGTAAGAAATTATAAAGAGGAATAGCAGAATTTCTGCGATCATATTCCACATGGATATCATCTATAGAAGACTTAAGTGTATCTATATCATCCATGATAGTTTTATAATCTCCTATTAAAATATAAGAACCTTCTTGGCCAAATACTTTATATTTATCATTTTTTTCTATTTTTAAATTACCTGAAATATAAACTTTAACAGGTGTTTGTTTTTTTGCATCTTTTATATATTTTGCTAATTCATAAGCATCATTTAATTTAACCATTGTTCTCCTCCAAATTTGTCTAAATTTTAGCCTAACATATTGTTCATATTATAATAACCAGCTTCTTGTTTAACTAAGAATTTTGCAGCTTCAATAGAGCCTTTAGCAAAAATATCTTTAGATTGAGCTGTGTGTTTTATTTCTACTACTTCATCATGACCAGCAAAAATAGTAGTATGTTCTCCAACAATTGTTCCACATCTTACAGCATGGATTCCGATTTCGTTGGAATTTCTTTTGTCAGAGCGACCATGTCTTCCATAAACATATTCACTATCAGGAAGTACTTCCTTAACACCATTTGCTATCATAACGGCTGTACCACTAGGAGCATCTAATTTTTTATTATGATGTTTTTCGATTATTTCTATATCAAATTTATTAAGAGCTTTGGCAGCTTCTTTAACTAATTTAATTAATACATTTACTCCCAGAGACATATTAGATGAATGGAAAATAGGAATTATATTAGAAGCTTCTTTTATTTTTCCTAATTCTTCATCATTAAATCCAGTAGTAGCTATTACTAAAGGAGTTTTTGTTTTTGTAGCATAGCTTAGAGTATCTTCTATAGTAGAGTGATGAGAAAAATCAATTATAACGTCAGCTAATTCTTCTACCTCACTCATCTTATGATAAGTTTTAAAAGGAACATCTAATTCATCTTTAGACGCACCACAAACAAGTTGAAGGTCTTTGTCTTCATTGACACATTTAGTTAAAACCTTCCCCATAGTACCACTATATCCATTTATAATTACTTTTAACATGTTGCCTCCTGTATTTTTAATCCCCAATTAACTAATTCTCTTTTTAAAACTTCTAAATCTTCTTCTTCCATTTCAGCAAGAGGAAGTCTTAAATCTCCCACATTAAATCCTAATAAATTCACAGCAGTTTTTACTGGTACTGGATTTACTTCTATAAATAAAGCATCAATTAAAGGTTTCATACCTAATTGTAATTTTCTAGAACCTTCTATATCCCCTTCAAAGAATTTTGCAACTAAGTCATGAGTTTCTCTTGGACAAACATTGGCAAGAACTGATATAACACCACTTCCACCCAATGAAAGTAGAGGAAGTATAGAATCATCATTACCAGAGTATACTGCAAAATCATCAGGAACTAATCTACAAACTTCAGCAACTTGAGCTAAGTCACCACAAGCTTCTTTAAGAGCCACTATATTATCCACATTTCTAGCTAAATCAGCTACTAATGCAGGTGGTATATTTACTTTTGTACGAGATGGAACATTATATAAAATAATAGGTAATTTAACACTATTAGCTATAGAAACAAAGTGTTTTCTAAGACCTGATTTATTAGCCTTATTATAGTAAGGAGTTATAATTAAAAGAGCATCTGCTCCTAGTTTTTCAGCTTCTTGACTAAGATATATGGAGTGAGCAGTGTCATTTCCACCAGTTCCAGCTATTACAGGAACTCTTTTATCAGCAGCATCAATTATAGCTTTGATTGCAGCTAAATGCTCTTCATCATTCATAGTACTAGCTTCTCCAGTAGTACCACAAGCAACTATAGCATCTGTACCATTTTCAATTTGAAAATCAACTAATTCTTTTATTTTGTCAAAATTAACATTACCATTTTCATCAAATGGAGTAACTAAAGCAACTGCAGAACCTTTAAATATCATAAAAAATCTCCCCTTTATTTAAATTTTAAATCCCTATTAATTAATATTTATTTAAATTCATTTTTAGACTAAATCGTATTTTAATAATAATTCTGCTATTTGAACTGCATTTGTAGCAGCACCTTTTCTTATGTTATCAGCAACAACCCACATGTTAATTCCATTTTCCACGCTAAAATCTCTTCTTATTCTTCCTACATAAACTTCATCATGACCTTCAGCATTAATTGCTAGAGGATATTCATTATTTGCAGGATTATCAACAACAACTACGCCTTCAGTATTTCTTAAAATAGTAAATATATCATCTAATTCAAATGGTTTATTAAATTCTAAGTTTATAGATTCACTGTGAGCACCTCTTACGGGAACTCTAACAGTAGTTGCAGTAATTTTAATATTATAATCATTTAAGATTTTTTTAGTTTCATTTACCATTTTCATTTCTTCTTTTGTATATCCGTTTTCTTCAAATACATCTATATGAGGAAGACAGTTAAATGCTATTGGATGAGGATAAAAAGTATTTAGTTCTCCTTTGATACCATCTTCTAAATCTTTAAGTCCTCTAACACCAGACCCTGATACAGCTTGATAAGTTGAGTAAACAACTCTTTTTAATCCATATTTATCATATAGAGGTTTTAAAGGAACCATAGCTTGAATAGTAGAGCAGTTTGGATTGGCAATTATACCTTTATGATTTTTTACTTCTTCAGGATTTACTTCTGGAACAACTAAAGGAACTTCAGGGTCCATTCTCCATTGGCTTGAGTTATCGACTACAATAATACCTTTTGAAGCAGCTATTGGAGCAAACTTTGCACTTGTAGAACCACCAGCAGAAAATAATGCTATTTGAATGTCTTTATTATCAAAAGATGTTTCAGTAAGTTCTTCAACAACCACATCTTTACCAGCAAATTTTACTGTTGTACCAGCAGATTTTGCAGAAGAGAACATATAAATATTATTTATTGGAAAATTTCTTTCTTCTAAAACTTTTATAAAAGTTCTACCAACCATACCAGTAGCACCAACTAAAGCAACATTAACTTTTTTCATTTTCAATCACCTCATTATATATTTTATTTAACATTAATAACTTAGAGAAAATTTAAGGGAGAGCTCATACTTTATATATATTAAAAAAACGTACAAAGGAATACTTTGTACGTTTAAAATAGGCATATCAAAGTAAACCTTGTAGCTCACCACTTAAAAATAAGTGACAGTGTTATGCATATTATGCATAACCCCAAAAGCAATCTCTGCCGAGATTACTTTTTCGGCAATAATTCCTTTCTTTGAATCTCAACATCCGCCGACTAATTTCAAATACTTTTAATTACTGCGCCTCTACCCTAGGTTAAGATAGTTCATAAATTACTAATAATGGTAGTATAAGTAATACAAAAAATCAATATAAAATGTAAAAAATTACCAATAATAATACCTAGATTTTTTTCTGGATTTTAGGTATTATATTATGGTATTAAGATTTAAATATAATAGTTATATAAAAAAACAAATAATTATTAGTTTTATTTTTAAGAGATTAATATTAACTTATAATAATTGATGGGAATATGTTTTCCTGACAATGAAGAAAAAACATCCTTAGGAGGAATAAAAATGGAATCACTAAAAGAACTTTATAAAGTAGGTAACGGACCTTCAAGCTCACATACAATGGGACCACAAAGAGCTGCAGAACAATTCAAAAATAAATACCCAGAAGCTGCTAGCTACAAAGCTCACTTATACGGAAGTTTAGCTGCTACAGGAGAAGGGCATTTAACTGATTATATAATCAAGAAAACGCTTGAACCAAAACATGTTGAAATACTTTGGAGAGAAGATGTAGTTAAACCTTATCATCCAAACGGAATGATGTTAGAAGCTGTAGATACTGAAGGTAACATAATAGGAGATTGGACTATCTACTCTGTAGGTGGAGGAACAATAGCTGAAGAAGGTATGAGAAATGCAGGTGGAAACGATACTTACCCTCATACAACTATGGAAGAAATAATAGCTTGGTGTAAAGAAAACAACAAAAACTTCGTAGATTACGTAAAAACTTACGATGATGAAGATATAATGGATTACTTAGTAACTATAAAAGATGCTATGAAAAAATCTGTAGAAGACGGATTAAAAGCTACAGAAGTTATACCAGGAAAATTAAATCTAGAAAGAAAAGCTGGATACTTCTACAAACAATATTTAGCTAACAAACAATTCAATACATTAATATACTCTTATGCATTAGCTGCTTCTGAGCAAAATGCATCAGGATATGTAATAGTAACTGCTCCAACTTGTGGTTCTGCAGGTGTATTACCAGGAACATTCTTCGCAATGCAAGACTTCTACGGATATGATGATGATATGATATTAGATGCTTTAGCAGTAGCTGGATTAGTTGGTGTTATAGTTAAGAGAAATGGATCTGTATCAGGTGCAGAAGTTGGATGTCAAGGTGAAGTAGGTGTTGCTTGTGCAATGGCTGCTGCTGCTGTAGCATTCTTAAAAGGTGGATCATTAAGACAAATAGAGTATGCTGCTGAAATAGGATTAGAGCATCACTTAGGAATGACTTGTGACCCAGCTTACGGATACGTTCAAATACCATGTATAGAAAGAAATGCAATGGGAGCTCAAAGAGCTGTAGATGCTGCTAACTATGCATTATTAACTGATGGAGAGCATCACGTAACATTTGACCAAATAGTTGGAATAATGGACGAAACTGGTAGAGATATGATGGATAAATACAGAGAAACTTCAAAAGGTGGAATAGCTAAATTATTCTTCACTTGCTAGTTTTAAATAAAAAGAGAAATGAGAGAAATCTTATTTCTCTTTTTTTATGAAAAAAATAATATATATATATATATTAAATTATAATATGGATTTTTAAAAATATATGATGATATAATGATACGATTATAATGAGAAATAAAATATTGGGGAGGAGACTTATGATAGAGGGAAATTTTATATTAGTAGCTCTAATATCCATAGTTATATGGTTAATATATAGAATATATAGTTCTATAAGAAATAAAAAAATTAATATATTTAGAGAGATTGTCTTATTTATATTCTTTGTATACTTCTTATTTTTATTATTGCTAACAATGTTTAAAGGCGGACGTATAGAGTTTAGCAATCAATTTAATAGTTACATGTATAGAGAGCAGGGCTTACTTGGAATAATTAATATAGTGCCGATTAAGGACACTATAAATACTTTTATGCATAGTGAGACAGGATTAAGAAATTCACTTAGAAATGTAATCGGAAATATATTAGTATTTATGCCACTTGGATTTTTTATACCTTTGTTATTTGATAAATTAAATAACTTCAAGAAAGTATTTAAGATAGGATTTTTATCATCTTTGGCAATAGAGTTATGCCAATTATTTGTTAATTCAAATGTATGTGATATAGATGATGTTATCTATAATACATTGGGAGCTGTAGTTGGTTTCATTTGTTACAGAACTTTTGAAATGATAATGATTAAGATTAACTTAAAAAATAAACTAGATAAAATAAGAGACTTTCATACAAATAATATCCTGAAAAAAATTGTAAAAGGAATGTCTATAGTTATTATGGTAACTTTAGTTACTTATGTTTATGCTTTTTATAATCAAACTATGTCAGCAGAGTTGAGTAATAAAGAAATAGCTAAAAAGGCTTTTAATTGCAGTGATGAAAATATAATAGAAATAAAAGAATTTAATGGAAGTAAATTTTACTTAATTAAGGATGAATTTTGTATAGAGGTAAGACGAATAGATAAACATGCTTTTGGAAGATATGTAGATAGTAAAGAGGGATATTCTTATATAGAAAATGGAGAGTATGGATATAGACAAGAATTTATATATAATGATATTGATGAAAATAGAATGATACCAATAGTATTTGGAAACAATACTAACGCTAAAAAGGTTGTTATAACTTTGAAAGATAAAATATATGAACAAGATATAAAAGATAATGAATCATTTATGGTTATATATCCAGAAATAATTTCTTTTGATAAGAATGAATTAGAACAGATATATAATAAAGATAAAAGTAATATTATTAGTATTAAATTTGTAGACGACAAAGGAAAAGAAATAAAAACATTACCTGATTTAGATAATGCATCATAATAAAAATTTATAAGTAGATAAATCTTCCTCTTATGAGTATAATTTATACAAAGAAGAGGGGGATTTTTTTATGGAAATAATACATTTAGATGAAATAATGAGAAATCATAGACATAATTTACATGAAATAGCTGAACTTTCACATGTAGAATTTAAAACAGCCAAATATATTAGAGATTATTTAGATAAATTAGGTGTGGAATATGAAACACTACTAGAAACAGCCACAGTTGGAATAATAAAAGGCAAAAATCCTAAAAAAACGATAGCTTTTAGATCGGATATAGATGCTCTTCCTAGTCCAAAGGGAGCAGAGCATTTATGTGGTCATGATGGTCATATGAGTATTTTACTGGGGTTAATAGAGTATATTGTTGAAAATAAAGAAAAACTAAATGATAATATTGTATTTATATTCCAACCAGCAGAAGAAGATACAGGTGGTGCAGAAAGATTAGTAAAAGCGGGTGTGTTAAAAAAATATAACGTAGATGAAATTTATGGCCTTCATATTCATCCTGATTTTGAAGAAGGATATGTGGGTTGTAAGGCTGGCTATTTAATGGCTCAAAATGGCGAGTTTAATATAGATATAATAGGAAAGGGAGGTCATGGGGCTATTCCTCAAAATGCTACAGATGCAGTTCTTATAGGTGCTGATTTTGTAACTAGCCTTCAAAGTATTATATCTAGAAATATTGACCCAATGGAAGGTGCAGTTTTAACTATTGGTAAAATTTCTGGAGGAACAGCAAGAAATATAATAGCTGAAAAAGTAAGATTAGAAGGGACTATGAGATGTTTTAATCCTCAAGTTTATGATGAAATGATAAATCGTATTAAAGCATTTTCAAAGGGATTTGAGGCGTCTTATAATTGCAAGGTTGATGTAGAGCTTATAGATGGATACTTATCAGTAAATAATGATGAAAAATTATTTGATGAATTTGTAAAAGCTATTGGCAAAGAGAAAATAGTAAAAACATCACCACTTATGATATCTGAAGATTTTTCTTTTTATCAAAGGGAAGTACCAGGATTATTTTTTATGCTAGGTGCTAGAAACGAAGAAAAAGGATATGTAAATGCTCTTCATAATTTAAACTTCAACTTTAATGAAGATATACTTATAAATGGTTTGAAAATATATGAATCTTTATTAAAATATAAAAAATCTATAGAGTTATAGAATATACCCCTTAGTTTTTTGTATAAATTTTAGTCTATCTGCTAAAACTACAAAAAAAGAAGGGGTGTTTTTATGGAAAATAAAAAATTAACAGAAGAATTTATTTATAAATGTGAAAAGCAAAGAAAGAAAAATGAAAAGAAATTAAAACCATTGACAAGAGATGATATAATGAAATATGAGATAGCCGATGAATTAGGCTTACTTGATAAAGTTGATGAAAAGGGATGGGCGGGCCTTACTGCTAAGGAAGCAGGAAGAATTGGCGGAATCCTTACATCACGCAAAAAACAATTAAAAAAGAAAGCTGAAGAAGAGGAAAATAAGGATGAATCAGTATAGTGATTTTGCCTTTGTCTATGATGAACTGATGCATGATGTTGATTATGACAATTGGGTTAAATACATTGAAGATATAATAAAAAGTGAAAATGTACAAGTACAAAATATACTAGAATTAGCTTGTGGTACAGGAAATTTAACTATACCTCTAACTAAGAAAAATTATGATATAGCAGGTATAGATATTTCAGAAGAAATGCTACAAGTAGCAAGAGAAAAAGCAGAAAAAGAAAATGTGGAGTTAGTATTATTAGAACAAGATATAGTAGAACTTGATTTTGATGTTACTAATTTAGATTGTATCCTTTGTGGATGCGATGGATTTAACTACATAACTTATGACGAAGATTTAGAAGGTGTATTTGCTAAATGTCATGAGTTACTAAAAGAAAATGGTTTATTCATATTTGATATAAGTTCTTATTATAAATTATCTACTGTACTTGGGAACAATATGTACGGTGAAAATAGAGAAAATGTTGCATATATGTGGCAAAACTATTTTGATGATTATGAAAACTTAGTAGAAATGGATTTAGCATTCTTCGTTAAAGGTGAAGATGGTAGATTTGATAAGTTTGAAGAAAATCATTTACAAAGAGCTTATAAAAATGAAGAAATAATAGAATTATTAAAAAATGCAGGTTTTAAGAACATCAAGACTTACGGAGATTTCAAATTAGAAGCTCCACAAAAAGACAGCGAAAGAGTATTTTTTGTTTGTAAAAAATAATAACATAATGGAGGGATAACAATGAAGGATTACGTTATAAAAGCAACTAGTGGAAATGGACAAGTAAGAGCTTATGTTGGTATAACTAAAAACTTAGTTCAAACAGCTAGAGATAATCATAATACAATAAAAGTTGCAACTGCAGCACTTGGAAGAACATTAACAGCTACAGCTATGATGGGCTTAATGATGAAAAATGAAAATGATGAGTTAAGTGTAATAATAAAAGGTGGAGGTCCAATAGGAACTATACTTACAACTGCTGACTCAAAAGGAAATGTAAAAGGATATGTACAATATCCAGACTTAAATGGTGTTCAAGTTGAAGACTATCCAAATGGAAAATTAAATGTTGCTGGAGCAGTAGGAAAAGACGGATATGTTAAGGTAATAAAAGACTTAGGACTTAGAGAGCCTTATGTTGGTTCTTATCCATTAGTAAGTGGAGAAATAGCAGAAGACTTTACTCATTATTTTGCTTTATCAGAGCAAACTCCATCAGTAGTATCACTAGGAGTTCTTACAACAGAAACTACAGTAGAGCAAGCTGGAGGATTAATAGTACAATTAATGCCAGATGCAACAGAAGAAACTATATCTACTTTAGAAAAAAATGTTGCTAAATTAAAATCAGTTACAACTATGTTAAGCGAAGGAATGACTCCTGATGATATATTAAATTTAGTATTAGAAGGATTAGATCCAAAAGTATTAGATATATGTGATGTTAAATTTGAATGTAACTGTTCAAAAGAAAGAATCAAAAAAGTTTTAATATCATTAGGTAGAGAAACTTTAACTGAAATAATAGAAGAAGATAAACAAGCTGAAATAAGCTGTCACTTCTGTAATAGCCACTATCATTATAGTGAAGATGAATTAAGAACAATATTAGAAGAAATGTAGTTAATATAAAAAGGATGTTTCTATATGATTAGAAACATCTTTTTTTATGCATTTAACTTTCTATATTGTATAATGTATATATTATAGTCTAAATATGTAGATATAGTAAAAGAGAATAAAAATAAAAATAGACAGAAAATTAAAAATATTAAATAAAATATAAAAATCGATAAAAAATATTGAAAAATATTATAAAAATAGTATAATGATAAACGTAAATCGAATAAAAATTAAAAAATATATTATAAAGTTCGAAAAAGGGAATATTATGGAAAATAAAATTTTATATACTATAGATTTAATAAAAAAAGAAATGATTAACTTAAGTGAAGAAATCTTTAAAAATCCAGAGCTTGGATTCAAAGAATTTGAAACTAATAAGTTAATTTGCAAGATACTTGATAAATACGAAATAGATTATAAATCAGATATAGCCTTAACAGGAATTAAAGCAACGATAGACTCTAAAAAAGAAGGTCCACATATTGCTCTTTTGTGCGAACTGGATTCTGTTCCATCAACAGATCATACACATCTAGGTAAAAAAGATAATTGTGCACATTCTTGTGGCCATTATGCTCAAGTAGGTGTAATGCTTGGAACATTTATAGCATTAAAAGAGTCAAAGGTTTTAGATGAACTTGAAGGAAAAATTTCATTTATAGCAACTCCAGCAGAAGAATATTGTGATTTCAATTACCGTGAAAAATTAGTTAAAGAGAATAAGTTAACTTATATGTCAGGTAAACAAGAAATGATAAAATTAAAAGCTTTTGATGATATAGATTTAGTTTTATCATGCCACTCAATGCCACCTAGTTATGGTTATTTATCTGAGGTTAATTCCAGTTTAAATGGATTTTTAGGGAAAAAAATAATATTTAAAGGAGTTTCTACTCATGCAGGATTTAATCCTTGTGATGGAATAAATGCTTTAAACGCAGCAAATGTTGCTTTAAATGCAATAGCTTATTTAAGGGAAACTTTCAAAGAAGAAGATGCTATAAGAGTTCATTATGTCATAACTGAAGGCGGGGCAGGAGTAAACTCAGTTCCAGACAGGGTAGTAATTGATATGTATATAAGAGCTAGAACACTAGATGCAATTAAAGATGTAGATGCAAAGGTAGATAGAGCATTAAGAGGAGGAGCATTAGCTATAGGAGCTGGTGTTGAAATAATAAATACAGGTGGGTATTTACCTCTTGTACAAGATGATAAGCTGACATCTGTAGTAAAAAATAACATATTGAAATATATAGATGAAGATAAGATATTAAAAGATTGTCACTCGTTTGCAAGTGGTGACATGGGAGATTTATCTTATTTATTACCAACTGTTCAAATAGGTATATCAGGATTTGCTGGTAGAATTCATGGAAATGACTTTAGAACAGATGATGAGTATTTAGCTTATGAATTACCAATAAAATATTTTGCAGATACAGTTATAGATTTATTGGAAGATAATTCGAAAAAAGCAAAAGAAATATTATCAGACTATGAGTCAAGGCTTACGTTTGATCAATATATAAAATTATTAAATGACACAAATAAAGCAAAAGTGTACAACTGGGAGGTTTAGGTAATGTTTAAGAAAAAATTATTATCAATTTTATTAGCCGCAGGGCTAAGTGCTACTTTCTTAGTAGGATGTGGTGCAGGGGGAGAAGAAACAGCTTCTCAATCAGATAAAGTAAATGTTAAGTTATTAGTAACAGGAGCTTTAGGAGATAAAGGTATAAACGACTCAGCAAATGCAGGTGCTGAAAAGATCAAAGATCAATTCGGAGACAAAGTTGATGTTGAAGTTGTAGAAATGGGATTCGACCAAACTAAATTTGAGCCAGCTTTAATAGATGCTTCTGAATCAGATGCTGATGTTATAATAACTGGTGGATGGGATATGAAAGAGCATGTTGAAAATACGGCAGAGCAATACCCAGATAAAAAATACTTAATATATGATACAGATGTAAATTATGATGAGTATAACTTAGAAAATGTATATTCAATGACATATAGACAAAATGAAGCAGGATTTTTAGCTGGAACATTAGCAGCATTAGTTACTACAAGTGATATGGAACTTGCTAACGAAGAAAAAGTTATAGGATTTGTTGGGGCTAGAGATACATCAGCAGTTATAAATGACTTCTTAGTAGGATATATAGAAGGAGCTCAATTCATAGATAAAGATATAAAAGTTGAAGTTTCTTATGTAGGTTCATTTACTGATACTGCAAAAGCTAAAGAATTAACATTAGCTCAATATTCAAATGGGGCTGATGTAGTATTCACATCTGCAGGTCCAGCTTCAGCAGGTTCAGTAGAAGCAGCTAGAGATTCTAAAAAATATGTTATAGGTGTAGATAGTGACCAAGCTTTAGCTTATGAAGGAAAAGAAGAACAAAAATATATAATATCTTCTGCACTAAAAAGAGTTGATAATTCATTAGCTTTAACGATGGACTCTTTCTTAAATGATTCATTAGAGTTCAATAGCCACAGTGTATTAGGTATAAAAGAAGATGCGATAGGATTAGCTGAAAATGACATATACACTTCTATTGTAAAAGAAGAAATAAGAAATAAAGTTGCTGAAACAGCTAAACAATTAAAAGATGATAAAGTAACTGTTAATTCAGCTTTAGGAATGGAAGAAGCTAAATTAAAAGAAATAATAAATAGCGCTAAGTAGTAGCTAATAGTTAAGTAGAAGGGTATATCAAAAAAATTGATTACCCTTTAGATAAATTCTAGAAATGGGGGTGTGTTAAATGATCAGAGAAATATTAAAAGTAAGTAATTTAACAAAAGTCTACCCTGGTGGTGTAGTTGCAAACTACAACGTAAATATTGCTATAAATGAAGGTGAAATTCATGCGCTTATAGGTGAAAATGGTGCTGGAAAATCAACTTTAATGAAAATGCTATTTGGAATGATACCACAAACTAGTGGTGATATATATGTAAGTGGGGAAAAGGTGAACTTTACTTCATCTAAACAAGCTTTAGAAAAAGGTATAGGGATGGTGCATCAGCATTTTATGTTGGTGCCTTCTTTAAGTGTTGCAGAAAACTTAATTCTAGGTCATGAAACATCTAAATCAGGATTTATAAATATAGAAGAAGCTATAGTACAAACAGAAGAAATTTCTAAAAAGTATAACTTAAAAGTTGATGCAAGAGCTAAAGTAAAAGATATTTCAATAGCGATGAAACAAAAACTAGAAATATTAAAGGCCCTATATAGAGGAGCTAAAATATTAATATTAGATGAACCGACAGCAGTACTTACACCTCAGGAGATAGAAGAATTATTTAGACAATTAAAATTATTAAAAGAACAAGGATATACAATAATATTTATATCTCACAAACTTCATGAAATAAAAGAGCTTTGTGATAGATTAACCGTTTTAAGAGATGGTAGAACTATGGGAACTTATTCAGTAAGCGAACTTTCAGAAAAAGAAATCTCAAAACTAATGGTTGGGCGTGATGTAGATTTAAATATAGAAAAAACTAAAAGAAACTTTAAAGATGCAGTTTTAAAAGTTAACAACTTAACTGTTAAAAATTCATTCCAAAATGTAGTAGTAAATAATGTTAGTTTCACAGTAAGAGAAGGACAAGTACTAGGTGTTGCAGGGATAGAAGGAAATGGACAATCAGAACTTGTAAATGCTATAGTAGGAACTACTCCTATTGTAGAGGGAAAGATAGTACTAGAAAATAACGATATTACAAATGAGTCTATATTAAAAAGACAAAAGCTAGGAATATCTCATGTATCAGAAGATAGATTACACTACGGAAGTGCACCAAATCTCTCAATAGAAGATAATGCTATATCTAAAATATATGCATCTAAAGAATTAAATAATAAAGGATTATTAAACTTAGCGAAAGTAAAAGAATTTACAACTAATTTAGCAAAAGAATTTATAGTAAAATATGATAATACTTCGCAAGCTATAAAGGATTTATCTGGAGGTAATATCCAGAAGGTTATAGTTGGACGTGAATTCTTATATGATCCAAAGCTTCTTATAGTAAATCAACCAACTCGTGGAATAGATGTTGGAGCTATAGAGTTTATAAGACACAAAATTTTAGATATGAGAGAAGCTCAAAAAGCTATACTTCTTATATCATCAGATTTAGGTGAAGTTTTATCTTTAAGTGATAGCATAATTGTTATGCATGAAGGTAAAATAGTAGGTTATATTGAGGACGCTAAAAATGTAACTGAAGAAGAATTAGGTCTTTACATGCTAGGAGTTAAGCATGATAGTGATGAGGTAATCGGAGGAGCTTATTATGCATAAAGACAAAAAATTTAATGTATTAAAATATTTTGATTTATTAAGACTATTTGTTGCTATAGGTATAGCACTTTTAATAACTACAGGGATAGTATTTTTAGTTAGTGAAAACCCAGCTAAAGCATTATCTACTTTACTTATGGGACCAATAAGTTCAAAAAGATATTTATTTAATGTTTTTGAAATGATGGTTCCACTAATGCTTACAGGTTTATCATTAAGTTTAGTTTTTAAATCAGGAAACTTCTCGATGATAACAGATGCATCTTTCTATATGGGGGCTGTAATAGCCTCATTTATAGCTATAATGATACCACTTCCAGGTGGAGTTCATCCAATAGCTGCAATAATTTTAGCAGGATTTATAGGCGGACTTATAGGAAGTATACCAGCTTTTTGTAAAGTTAAATATAAAGCAAATGAACTTGTTACATCTTTAATGCTTAATTATGTGTTTTTCTATTTTGGACTTTATATAGTAAATAAATTCCTAGCAGATAGACAAGCCAGTAACTTTGCATCACTTAAGTTTTTAAACACTGCTCAACTTTCTAATATAGTTCAGGGAACAAGACTTCACAGTGGATTTATAATAGCTATAGTAGCTTGTATACTACTTTATATTTTCTTAACTCGTACTAAATGGGGATATGAAATAAGAGTAGTAGGTTCTAATGCAGAGTTTGCAAGATACTCAGGAATAAATACTAAAAAAGTAGTGCTTTATACTTCATTTATATCAGGATTTGTTGCAGCAATTGGTGGTGCCATAGAAAAATTAGGGATGTATAGACGTTTCCAATGGTCTCAAGCACCTAGCTACGCATGGGATGGGGTTATAATATCTATACTTTCATCTAATAATCCAATATTTGTACCAATAGCAGCATTTTTCTTATCATATATACGTGTCGGTGCAGATATAATGTCAAGACAAACTGATGTACAAAATGAAATAGTTTCATTAATACAAGGTATAATAATACTTTTAGTTACTGCTGAAAGATTCTTATACTTCATAAAACAAAGAAAAGAAAGTCAATTGGCTTTAGCAAGCAATGAAAACAAAGGGGGCGATAAGTAATGGAAGCTCTATTTGATATTTTATTAAAAGAAGGTTTTTGGTTTGCTGTTATAAGATCTACAACCCCTATACTTTTAACGACTTTGGGGGCTATGATAGCATCTCGTGCAGGAGCTAGAAATATAGCATTGGAAGGTACGATGTTAACAGCAGCATTTGTAGGAGTAGCAGTTAGTCACTTTACGCAAAGTGCTTTTGTAGGTTTGATATTTGCAGTACTTTCAGGAATAATAATGAGTAATATAATTGCTTATTTTGCCCTAAAATTAAAGTCTAATATAATCATATCTGGTATATCATTAAACTTAATGGCATCAGGTATGACAGTATTTGGTTTATATTTATTAACTGGAGATAAAGGAGCTTCAACTTCTTTAAACTCATTAGTTTTACCAAGTATAAATTTACCAATAATAGAAGATATACCGGTAATAGGTAGAATAATATCAGGACATAATATATTAACGTATGTGGCATTAATATTAGTATTACTAGTTTGGGTAATGTTCAAATATACTAAACTGGGACTTAGAATCAAGGCTGTCGGAGAAAATCCAGAAGCTGCTGAATCAGTAGGTATTAGTGTTAATCAAGTGAAATATATAGCTCTTACTATGAGTGGAGCTTTAGCAGCTCTTGGTGGTGCATTCTTATCAATGGGATATGTAACTTTATTCTCAGCAGGTATGACTTCAGGTAGAGGATATATAGCTCTAGCAACTCAAGCTATGGCAGGTGCTAATCCAGTAGTAGGTCTTTTAACATCAAGTTTATTTGGTTTCGCAGAAAGCATGAGTAACTATTTACAAGGGGCAAAACTTCCAATAGAGTTTATTCAAATGTTACCTTATCTTGCGATAGTAGTTATATATGTAATATACTGTGCCAATAAAACTAAAAAAGAGAATAGTTTATAAGAATTATTGATTTTGATAAATATAGTAAATTTTATTGATTAATAATTTTTAATATAGAAATCTATTTTAATTAAAATCCCTTCATTCATAGAGGTAAAACTTTATGAATGAGGGGATTTTTCATATATTAAGTATATAAAAAATGCAAAGTAGTAAATTACAAGTGGGGGGTTATAAAGGCATAAAAACCTTGTTAGGGGAAAAAATAAATCACATAAATTTAATGAAGTATATAAAAAAAATAAAATAGAAATTTAATGAAAAAATTTGTAAAAATCACTTGAAAAATTGTTTTCCTTGGAGTAAAATAAAATTAACTTGTGGGACACAAAGTTGACATAAGGGACATAAAAAGTCCTGAAAAACTTATTATATTAAGGAGTTAATCAATGGAAGATTTATTAAAGATTCAACAAAAATTAATTCCTGAAGTTATTGAAATTATGACAAAAAGATATTTAGTTTTGAGAGAAATATCTTTAAGTGGCCCAATAGGAAGAAGAGCTTTGGCAAATAATTTGCAAAACAGTGAAAGAATAATAAGAACTGAAACAGAGCTTTTAAAACAACAAGGACTTATAGATGTTGCTTCAAAGGGAATGACAATCACACAAGAAGGTCAACAACTACTTAAAGATTTGAAAGATGCTATGCGTGATGTAATAGGTATCAATCAATTACAAGAAGAAATAAGACAATATCTTGGAATAAAAAAAGTAATACTGATTCCTGGAAGTTATGATAACAACCATAGCTTGATAAAAGATATTGGAAGTCAAGCAGCTAAATATTTTTTAGATATTATTAAAGATAATGATATCGTTTCGATAGCTGGTGGAAGTACAATGTTAGAATTTGCAAGAAGCATCAAGAGTGACAAAAAATATAACTCTATAACAGTAGTTCCAGCAAGAGGAAGTATGGGTCTTGATGTTGAGACTCAATCAAATAATGTAGTAGCTGAAGTTAGTAAAAATATACACTCCAACTACAAATTATTGAATGTACCAGATCAGCTTTGTGAAGAGTCTATAAAGATGCTTACACAAGAGCCAGAAATTAAATCTACATTAGAACTAATTGATAATTCAGATGTATTAGTATTTGGTGTTGGTAGAGCTGATGAAATGGTTGAAAGAAGAAAATTATCAGATGAAATAGCTAAAAACATAATGGACAAAAAAGCAGTAGGAGAAGCTTTTGGACATTATTTTAATAAAAAAGGGGAAATTGTTTACAAGTTAAATACAGTGGGGATAGATATGAAATCTTTTAAGAATAAAAGAGAAACGATAGCTGTATTTGCGGGGAGAAAAAAGGCAGAAGCTTTTATTCCAATTTCCAAAATAAATAAAAATATTGTACTTATAACAGATGAAGAAAGTGCAAAAGAAATTCTTAAATTAGGGTAAATAGCTAGCTTTGCTAGTTAAAAAAATATAATGAAATTACACCATGTAGGAGGTATATCAAATGGTTAAAGTAGCAATCAATGGATTTGGTAGAATAGGTAGATTAGCATTAAGAAAATTAATGGAGCAAACAGAAGAGTTTGAAGTTGTTGCAATAAACGACTTAACTGACGCTAAAACATTAGCTCATTTATTTAAATATGACTCAGCTCAAGGTAGATTCAATGGGGAAATAGTTGTTGAAGAAGGAGCTTTCGTAGTAAATGGACACAAAATAAAAGTTACTGCAGAAAGAAACCCAGCAGACTTACCATGGGGAGAACTTGGAGTTGATATAGTATTAGAATGTACAGGATTCTTCACTTCTCAAGAAAAAGCTGGTCTTCATTTAGAAGCAGGAGCTAAAAAAGTAGTTGTATCTGCACCAGCAAGTGGAGATGTTAAAACTATAGTTTACAATGTAAACCAAGACATATTAGATGGATCTGAAACAGTTATATCAGGAGCTTCTTGTACAACTAACTGTTTAGCACCAATGGCTAAAGCATTAAATGACAAATTCGGTATAGAAAAAGGTTTAATGACTACTATACATGCTTATACAAATGACCAAAATACTTTAGATGGTCCTCATTCAAAAGGAGATTTAAGAAGAGCTAGAGCAGCAGCTGCTAATATAGTTCCAAATACAACAGGAGCAGCAAAAGCTATAGGACTAGTTATACCTGAATTAAAAGGTAAATTAGACGGAGCTGCACAAAGAGTTCCAGTTGTAACAGGTTCATTAACTGAATTAGTTTGTACATTAAAAGAAAACGTAACAGTTGAAGAAGTAAATGCAGCTATGAAAGAAGCTTCTAACGAATCATTTGGATATACTGAAGAATACTTAGTATCTTCTGATATAATAGGAATAAGCTACGGTTCATTATTTGATGCAACTCAAACAAGAGTTATGGAAGTTGACGGAAAACAATTAGTTAAAACTGTTTCTTGGTATGACAATGAAATGTCTTACACTTCTCAATTAATAAGAACTTTAGGATACTTCGCTAAATTAGCTAAATAGTTTTATACAAAGTCCGAGTTTGTAGTTTTATGCTATGGGCTACGGACTTTTTTATAACAAAGTAAATTTATAAATATAAATTAATAAAAAAGAATTATAAGTATACTTCACTAAATAAGGCGAAGGATGAAAGGAGATTATATCATGTCAATGTTAAACAAAAAGACAATAGAAGATATAAATGTAAATGGGAAAAAAGTTTTAGTAAGATGCGACTTTAACGTACCACTACAAGATGGTAAAATAACTGATGAAAATAGATTAAATGGAGCACTTCCAACAATAAAATATTTAATAGAAAAAGGAGCTAAAGTTATACTTTGCTCTCATATGGGTAAACCAAAAGGAGAACCTAAAAAAGAATTGTCTTTAGCACCAGTAGCTGCAAGATTATCTGAAATGTTAGGTAAGGAAGTAGTATTTGCTGATGACGACAATGTAGTTGGGGAAAATGCAAGAGCAGCTGTAGAAAAAATGCAAAACGGAGATGTAGTTTTACTACAAAATACTAGATATAGAAAAGAAGAAACAAAAAATGAAGAAAACTTCTCTAAAGAATTAGCTTCACTTGCAGATGTTTTTGTAAATGATGCTTTCGGTACTGCTCATAGAGCACACTGTTCAACTGTAGGAGTTGGAGAATTTTTAGAAGAGAGAGCTTGTGGATACTTAATTCAAAAAGAATTAAAATTCTTAGGAGAAGCAGTTGCTAATCCTGTAAGACCTTTCACAGCTATACTTGGAGGATCTAAAGTATCTGATAAAATAGCAGTTATAAATCAATTATTAGAAAAAGTTGATAACATAATAATTGGTGGAGGAATGGCTTATACATTCTTAAAAGCTCAAGGTTATGAAATAGGAACTTCTTTATGTGAAGAAGATAAAATAGATTATGCAAAAGAAATGTTAGAAAAAGCAAAAGAAAAAGGTGTTAACTTCTACTTACCAGTTGATTCAAGAGCAGCTAATAAATTTGCTGCAGATGCACAGGTTGTTGTAACAGAAGACCAAAATATACCTGAAGGATATATGGGACTTGATATAGGACCTAAATCAGAAGCTAAATTTGTAGAGGTTGTAAACAACTCTAAAACAATAGTATGGAACGGACCTATGGGTGTATTTGAATTTGAAGCATTTGCTAAAGGTACACTTGCAATAGCTAAAGCTATGGCTGACCTAGAAGATGCTACAACTGTAATAGGTGGTGGAGATAGTGCTGCTGCTGTTAACCAATTAGGATTTGGAGATAAAATGACTCATGTTTCTACTGGTGGAGGAGCATCATTAGAATTCTTAGAAGGTAAAGAGTTACCAGGAATAGTTGCTTTAGATGATAAATAATATTAAAATCGGAGGAATAGTAATGAGAAAGCCTATAATAGCAGGAAACTGGAAAATGAACAAAACAATAGCAGAGGCTGTTGAATTTGTAAATGAAATAAAAGGAAAATTAAATGATGAAAGTGTAGATGCTGTAATATGTGCTCCTTTTACTATATTAAAAGACTTAAAAGAAGTAACGAAAGGCACTAATATAAAAGTTGGTGCACAAAATATGCACTTTGCAGATAATGGAGCATTCACAGGAGAAGTATCACCTGCAATGCTTAAAGAATTAGATATAGATTATGTTGTAATAGGACATTCAGAAAGAAGAGAATACTTCAACGAAACTGATGAAACTTGCAACAAAAAAGTATTAAAAGCATTAGAAGTTGGAATAGATCCAATACTTTGCTGTGGTGAAACATTAGAAGAGAGAGAAACTGATAAAACTAAAGATGTTGTAAAAACACAAATAATAGCAGGTCTTGCTAATGTTAAAGCTGAGGATTTAGAAAAAGTTGTTATAGCTTATGAACCAATATGGGCTATAGGAACTGGAAAAACTGCTACATCAAAGCAAGCTAACGATGTTATATCATACATAAGAGAAGTAATAGCTTCTGTTTATGGTGAGGTAGCAAACAAAGTTAGAATACAATATGGTGGAAGCGTTAAACCATCAAATGTAGTAGAAATAATGGAACAAAGCGACATAGATGGTGCTTTAGTTGGTGGAGCATCTTTACAACCAGCTGACTATATAGCACTTGTAAATTATCAAGGAGTGAAATAGTTGATGAAAAAACCAGTAGCTTTAATTATCATGGATGGATTTGGACATACTACTCAAAAAGAAGGTAGTGCAATAGATAAAGCAAATATACCAAACATAAAAAGATTAGTAAAAGAATATCCAAATACATTAATAAATGCTAGTGGTCTTGATGTTGGACTTCCAAATGGCCAAATGGGTAACTCAGAAGTTGGTCATACTAATATAGGTGCAGGAAGAATAGTATATCAAGATTTAACTAGGATAACAAAGTCAATAGAAGATGGCGATTTCTTCATAAATGAAGTATTATGCCAAGCTATGGAAAATGGAAAAGAAAAAGCTTTACACATCATGGGATTATTATCTGATGGTGGTGTACATTCACATATAGATCACCTAAAAGCCTTATTAAAAATGGCTAGCCAAAAAGGTGTCCAAAAGGTTTATGTTCATGCATTTACTGATGGTAGAGATACAGACCCTCAAAGTGCAATTCATTATGTGAGGGAAATAGAAGATTACATGGAAGAAATAAAATGTGGTCAATTTGCTACTGTAAATGGTAGATACTATGCTATGGACAGAGACAAAAGATGGGAAAGAATTGAAAAAGCATATAATGCTATGGTATTAGGTCAAGGAGAAGTTGCTACTAGTGCCAGTGATGCAGTAGAAAATTCTTATAAAAATGGAAATAATGATGAATTTATAGTTCCAACAGTTATAACTAAAGATAATCAACCAGTTGGAAAAATAAATGATGGAGATTCAGTTATATTCTTTAACTTTAGACCAGATAGAGCTAGAGAAATAACAAGAGCTATTGTAAGTGATGAATTTAGTGGATTTGAAAAATCACCTATAAAATGTTATTTTGTATGCTTAACAGAATATGATGTAACTATAGAAAATGTACATATAGCATTTAAACCAGCATCATTAGCAAATACTTTAGGTGAGTATTTATCTAAAAATGGAAAAACTCAACTTAGAGCTGCTGAAACAGAAAAATATGCTCATGTTACATTCTTCTTTAATGGTGGCGTAGAAGAGCCAAATGAAGGTGAAGATAGATTATTAATACCTTCTCCAAAGGTTGCAACTTATGATTTACAACCAGAAATGTCAGCACCAGAATTAATAGAAAAAGTTTTAGCTAAAATAGATGAAGATAAATATGATTTTATAGTAGTTAACTTTGCAAATCCTGATATGGTTGGACATACTGGAGTTATGGAAGCTGCCATAAAAGCAGTTGAAACTGTAGATGATTGTGTTGGAAAATTAGTAGATAAATTAAATTCAGTAGGTGGTAGTGCAATAATAACAGCAGACCACGGTAATGCTGAAGTTATGATAGATCCAGAAACTAAAAAAGTTATCACAGCACACTCAACTAATCCTGTACCATTTATATTAACAGGTGAAGAATATAAAAATGCAAAATTATTAAGTGGAGGAAGACTATCAGATATAGCTCCAACAATACTTGATATGATGCATTTAGAAAAACCAGAAGAAATGACTGGTCATTCATTAATAAGCAAATAATTTCTAAGATAAACAAAAATAATTTGTTTTAGAAAATTATATAAATAATAAATTGATTAAAGTTATAAAAATATAAAAAGAATTATAAAAAGGTTGCTAATTTAGGAAAATAATTGAATTTATAATAAATAATTTAAAAGGGAAAATTAAGAAATTTATGAACTTACCCATCAATAAGTATAATAAATTTTAAAATAAATACTTTAAATTATAAATTAACAAGTTAATTACTTAAAAAATGAAGGGAGAAATACAATGTCAGTAATAGAATCAGTATATGCAAGAGAAGTCTTAGACTCAAGAGGAAACCCAACTGTAGAGGTTGAAGTAGTATTAGAATCAGGAGCACAAGGTAGAGCTATAGTTCCATCTGGAGCTTCAACTGGAGCTTTCGAAGCTGTTGAATTAAGAGATGGTGACAAATCAAGATACTTAGGAAAAGGTACTCAAACTGCTGTTGACAATGTAAACAACATAATAGCTGAGCAATTAGAAGGTATGGAATCAACTGATCAACCAGGAATAGATGCTTTATTAATAGAATTAGATGGAACTCACAACAAAGGTAAATTAGGAGCTAATGCTATACTTGGAGTATCTATGGCTGTTGCTAGAGCAAGTGCTGATGAATTAGGATTACCATTATACCAATACATAGGTGGAGTTAATGCTAAACAATTACCAGTTCCAATGATGAACATA
>ERZ827363.102-NODE-102-length-85082-cov-4.810319_pt1 | contig 85082 bp, 75 predicted proteins | sample MGYA00519776_ERZ827363 | MGnify/ENA primary metagenome ERZ827363 (study PRJEB31778, sample SAMEA3449288) | human gut metagenome | biome: human gut; feature: human-associated habitat; material: faeces | place: United Kingdom | collected 2010/2012 ... | reverse complement strand
GGTCTTGGAGAAGCCGTTGACCACGATGGTGCGCTCCTTCATGCCGGGAAGGGAGGCGATGGAAACGTGGTGGCCGTTGTAGGTAAGCTCCGCATAGATCTCATCGGAAAGGACGATCAGGTCGTGGCGTTTGATCACCTCGGCGATGGCTTCCAGATGCTCCTTCCGCATGACGCCGCCGGTGGGGTTGTTGGGGTAGGGGAGCACTAAGAGCTTCGTCTTCGGAGTGATGGCGGCCTCCAGCTTTTCCGGGGTCAGCCGGAAGTGATCCTCCGCAGAGGTGGGGATCGCCACCGGCACGCCGTCGGTGAGCCGGACGATGGGGTCATAGCAGACGAAGCAGGGCTCCGGGATCAGCACCTCATCGCCGGGATTTAGAAACGCCCGGATGGCAAGGTCGATGGCTTCGGAGCCGCCGACGGTGACGATGACTTCCGTTTTGGGGTCGTAGGAAAGCTCGAATTTCCGCTCCAGATACCGGCAGATAGCACGCCGGAGCTCGATCAGTCCCGCATTGGCGGAGTAGCCGGTCTTGCCGGACTGGAGGTTCTCGATGCCGGCACGGCGGACGGAATAGGGGGTCTTGAAATCCGGTTCGCCGACGCCTAAGGAAATGACGCCGTCCATTTCGTTTGCAATATCAAAAAAGCGTCGGATCCCGGAGGGTTTCAAAGCCACCGCCCGGGTGGAGAGTTTGTTCTGAAGGTCTGTCACAGCGATACGTTGCCCCTTTCATCCTGAACTGGGCCGGAAATAATGACGCCCCGGTCTTTATAGCGGGAGAGCACAAAGTGAGTGGCGGTGGAGACCACGCCGTCCAGCGGCGCCAGCCGGTGGGAAACGAAAAGCGCCACGTCCTTGAAGGTCTTGCCCACAACCTCCACATGGAGGTCGTAGCCGCCGCTCATGAGGTAGACGCTGTCCACTTCGTGGTAGCCGCTGATCTTCTGGGCGATTTCTTCAAAACCGAAGTCCTTTTTCGGGGTCACCCGGATTTCGATGACCGCCTCCACATACTGGGTGTCGATCTTTTCGTAGTCCAAAAGCGGCTTGTAGCCCCGGATCACGCCCTGGGCCTCGTAGTCTGCAATTTTTTTCCGTACTTCTTCCTCGGTGATTCCCAGCATCACCGCCAGATCCCGGGCATCGGTTCGGGCGTCATCGTTCAAAAGCTGAAGCAGTCTGTCCATCATAAAGGGTCACTCCTTACTGATCGGTTGATATGGGTACAATTAAATTCATTATAACAAAAAACGCAGGGGATAGCAAGAGAGAAGTGGTCAGATGTAAAACGAATTGGAAATCCAGTCACGAAATACGATATTTTGTCTTATAAATAATTGACATCTAAATAAAATATAGCACAATAATTACAAATGGAAAGGAGGAAGTTTGTGAAAAATTAAGCGCTGTTTTTTTGATAATCTTCTTGATTTTTGCAATGACTGGATGCAGAGAAAATGAAGCGGCTGTTATTTCAAAGCGTGCAGAAGATGCAGTTGTTTCAAGTGATCCGATACCTTCTGAGAAGGAAAACATTAGTCTGACAATAGGAAAAAAAGAAGTTGAAGCTTATGAAGTTACCCTTTCTGTCATATGGGATGGGGAAGAGGGAGAACCTTCCGGAAAATATACGGGAACTTTCGTTGATGGAAAGCCGGAAGGAGAGGGCCATTGGAGGACAGAAAGCGATGAAATGACTTATGATTATTGGGGCTCTTTTACAAACGGGAGGTTCAACGGAAACGGAAGGGCGGTTATCACAGCGGATGGCGAATCCATGACATGATACGGATGGGAATTATTATGTCCTATACTATTTGGATACAGTGGAAGTGTATGAAGGAGACGGGTTTACGGCATATGCCTTGCAGTACGTCCGGTTTTGACAACGTGGGTGGCGGAACAACAAATGTGGTTGTTATGCTGGCAAGTTATATGGGTTAAAAGAGAAAGAGACCTCTATATTAAAGAGGTCTCTTTTTATGTAGATTTCCCTCCTTGTCCATTGCGGAAAAGGAAATTTTGCGGTACAATAAGACCATATGACTGGAAAGGCGGCGGTCGAATGGAAATGCTGATGGAACTGACGGAGGATCTGCAGGAAAAAGGTCCGGTCTCCCGGGAACGTGCCCACAGGGAAGGGCTCCTTCACGGGGTGGTACACCTTTGGATCGTGTCCCGGAAAGACGGGGAGCCCCGGATTTGGTATCAGCAGCGGGCCCACAGTAAAAAAGACTTCCCCGACTTTTTCGATATTGCCGTCGGCGGGCACATCGATGCGGGGGAGCCGAAGAAAGAAGCGATCCTCCGGGAAACGAGGGAGGAGCTTGGGCTTTTTCTTCAGCCGGAAAAGCTCCGTTATCTGGGCACTTTCCGGGATGATTTCCGCCAGGGCAGCTTTTTCGACCGGGAGGCGGCCTATGTCTATCTTTATGAGGATCCGGAGCCGGCGTTCCATCCCGGCGAAGAAGTTTCTCGGATGGTGTGGCTGCCCCTTGAAACGGCCGCGCGCCGGGAAACGGAGGGCACCGACGCTGTGACGGCTTACAACGAGGACGGGACAGCTTTTACGATCCGGGGGGACGAATGGTGCAAGCACCCCGGCGAATTCAAAGAGCTTGTCCTGCCGGTACTTGAAAAGGAGTGGAAACGATGAAAACAGGTCTGGTTCTGGAAGGCGGAGGAATGCGGGGAATTTATACCACCGGCGTGCTGGACTGGCTGCTGGATCAGAAGTATCTGCCCGACTACTGCATCGGCGTTTCGGCGGGAGCCTGCCACGCCACGTCTTACCTTTCCAAGCAGCGGGGGCGCAGCTTCCGCATCAATACGGCATACCTTCAGAACGGCGAGTACGTCAGCGTGAAGAACCTGCTGAAAACCGGCTCTATGTTCGGGATGGATTTTATTTTCGATAAAATTCCCAATGAGCTGGATCCTTTTGACTACCAGGCGTTCCTTGCAAGCCCCTGCGAGTTTTATGTAGGCGTCACCAACGTCTGGACGGGCAAGCCGGAATATTTCCCGAAGGAATGCCTTGACCACGACAGCACCGTGATCCGGGCGTCTTCCTCCATCCCCATGTTTTCTCCCATCGTGCCGTATAAGGGAAACCTTTATCTGGACGGCGGCACCTCCGACCCCATCCCGGTGCGGAAGGCTCTGGCGGACGGCTGCGACCGGGTGATCGTAGTCCTGACTCAGGACAGAGGCTATGTAAAGCATCCGGAAAAGTTCCGGCCGGTCTATAAGAACCTTTACCGCCGGTATCCGAAAATGGTGAACACCTTAGATCACCGCCACGAGGTCTATAACGAGACCCGTGATTTCGTTTTCCAGCTGGAAAAAGAAGGAAAGGCCATCGTGATCGCTCCCAGGGAGCCGGTGGATCTAAGCCGCTTTGAGCGGGACATCCCGAAGCTCCGGGCGCTTTACGAAGAAGGCTTTGCAGACGCAGAGAAGGCGCTCACCGGCTCTTCGTGGCTTTCGGACGGCGTCAAAGAATGAGATAAGCCAGCGCAAGGATCAGGCTCTGATCTCCGCCATCGTTTATCAGAAGCAGCAAAAGAAGCAAAAGCAAAACGGCCTCTCCGTCCAAATCCAGTCGGTCGAGGATCCCCTGCAGCGGGGAACGGTCCGGCTCCGGGCGGGGGGATTTTTGCGTTTCCGGCGGCGTTTTCGGGGGAGAAAAGGGTGCGTTTTTGGAAACGGAAGGGTGCGGTTCGGGTACGGGAGGGCGCGGCGGGGGAGACGGATTGGACTGCTCCAAACGGCGGCGGGCTTTCCGCTGCATTTCCCGGACCCGTTCCTCCGCTTCTTTTTGCATGGAAGAAATTTCTGCGGCGGAGTAGCCGCTGTTTCGGACGGGCATAGACGGGCTCCTTTCCTTTTACAGGTCGGATCGTTGAAAACGCCGCCGCTCAGCGGTCCCCCAGAAGATGTTTCAGAAGGCCGCTTTGCTGCAGGAGGGGGAGAAGGTTTATCAGGTGGAGGATCCGGACGGCTTCGTCGACCTTGTGCCGCCGCTCTTCTTTTAAAAGGGGACGCAAGGCCCGGAGCAGGGCGGTGGCGGGGGTCTCCGTCTGGATCTGCTGGAAAAGGCTCCGAAGCTGCATCAGGTCGGCAGGGGAGAGGGAAAGGCCGCCATCTGCCGGCGGCTGAGGGGACGGAGGGCCGGAGAGGAGGCCGGAAAGTCCGGAGCCTGCGGGAGGGGGAGTACTGTCCGAGAGCCCCAGCGCCTTGGCCATTTCCTGGATCTGCCGCATCCCCTCCTCGCTGCCCAGAATCTCCTGAACCTTTGCGGTAAGATCGTCCATAGGGATCGGCTCCTTTCGTTTTGGGCGGGTAGGCGTCGGGGCGGTGTTTGAGAAATGGCTGATTGGGCGTAAGAGGTCAGCCGGGCAGCGTTAAGCGAAAAGATGCTTCCTGTTTCCGGGGGCGGAGTTTTTCGGTAGGATTGCCTGCAGAGACAGGCTGTTCTTATTTTGGACGGATTTGGCGGCGGAGGACGGGAAAACGGGCGTTGGGTTAAGGAGATGGATGAAGGAAGGGGATTGTCGGGTGAATGGGGAGATGTGCTTTCAGAGCGGGATCGGCTTGTATGGATAAAGAACAGGCTGTGGGACAATCGATGCGGATGGTTTGTTTTGGGGGAAGCAGGGAGAACTTGACAGGCGGGAAGGAGTTGGGTTTTGGCTGCTTGATTTTGCTTGAATCCTTGCAGAGAAGGGGTGTAAGAATCGCTTTGGGGCTTGGCTTGATGAGGAGAGTGCCGGGACACCGAAGAAAGCTCCCCGAAGCGGGTTTATAAAGAAAAACGTCGAAAGCCTTTCTTTTTATGGAAGGGGATAGGGAAAAAGCCCGCGAGGAACGGGCTGCAAGGGATCCGAATTTCCGTCTGCTTTAAAGAAGTGTTTCGGATGGAGCACAGGTTAATTCTTCCTGACCCTTTGCAGAAGAGGGAATAGGGATCAATTGGATTTGACAGGAATGTTGGACGCAGGGTGTGAAAGGGGATTTCCGGATCGGCTTTAAAAGAAAGGCGCTGCCCTCCCTTTTTAGAGGAATAGTCGACTTTGCAAAGGAAGATCGGGACAGCTTTTGCATGAATAGAAAGACGGAGAGTGGAAAAGAAGCAAACGACAATAGAGCCGGCCCCGCTCACTCCGCCGCTTCCGACAAATCACTGTTTGAGTGGGCTTATTTTCCGTTTTCCGCCTGGCGGATGAAGTTCTGGAGGAACTGTTTGGCCTGCGGGGTGTTGATGAGCTGCTGGGCCAATGTGGGGTTATTCATCAGCTGCTGCATCCGTGCGGCGGAAGCGGGATCCATTTTGGAGAAAACGGCATCGAACTTGCCGGCTTCCAGCTGGCTTTGGAGGGCTTTGGGGTCGGTGCCTAAGCGCTTTCCGATCATGGCGAGGAGCTTTTCGGTGTTGGGGTTCTTGGAATCCATAAACTGACCTGCCTTTCCGTAGGACCCGGCCCGCCGGAACTTTTTTTCAAAAAGGATTGACGGAAATACCGGGATAATCTATACTTATGTTACGGGAAACCGCTTTATTCCGGAGGAGGACCGCTCATGCGCATCGTTGTTGTTTCCGACACGCACAGAGATTTTCGCACCCTTTTGCAGATCGTGGAAAAGCACAAGGGGGAAGCTGCCTATTTTCTCCATTTAGGGGACGGGGAACAGGAAGTGGAGGATGTCAAAGCGCTGTATCCGGCGCTGCCGCTGCTGGCGGTAAGGGGAAACTGCGACTTTTCCGGGGAGAATCCCGAGACCCGGGTGGTCACGGCGGGAAATGTGCGGATCTTTATGGCCCACGGCCATGATCTGGGGGTTCGGGGGACCCGGGAGGTGCTGGTCCGGCTGGCGAGGGAAAACGGCTGCCGCATTGCATTATATGGCCACACCCACAAAGGCGACACCCATTATGAAGAAGGAATTTACGTCATGAATCCGGGAAGCCCTTCTCAGCCCCGGGACGGACGGGCAAGCTACGGCATCATTGATCTCACGGATGCCGGGATCGTGCCTTTTCTTGTAGAGGTATAAAGTTTTTTGAAACGGAGGATCTTTCCTTGGCTTACAAACAAGACCACATCCGGAATTTCTGTATCATCGCTCACATCGACCATGGGAAATCGACGCTGGCGGACCGGATCCTGGAGCAGACCAGTGCAGTGGCGCTCCGGGATATGGAGGAGCAGCTTCTGGACAATATGGACATCGAGCGGGAGCGGGGTATCACCATCAAGGCCCGGGCGGTAAAGGTGAACTACACCGCCGATAACGGGGAGCTTTATGAGTTTAACCTCATCGATACCCCCGGCCATGTGGACTTCAACTATGAGGTCTCCCGGTCGCTGGCCGCCTGCGAAGGCGCCATTCTGGTGGTAGACGCTTCCCAGGGGATCGAGGCGCAGACCCTTGGGAACACCTATCTTGCGGTGGATCACGGGCTGGAAGTGGTGCCGGTGGTCAACAAGATCGACCTGCCGGCGGCAGATCCGGAGCGGGTCTGCCACGAGATCGAGGATGTCATCGGCATCCCCGCCATGGACGCTCCCCGGATCTCCGCCAAGCAGGGCATCAACATCCATGAGGTTTTGGAGCGGGTCGTTACCGATATCCCGGCTCCCAAGGGGGATCCGGATGCGCCGCTGCAGGCGCTGATCTTCGACTCCTATTATGACAGCTATCGGGGGGTCATCGTTTACATCCGGGTCAAGGAGGGAACTCTGCAGAAGGATGCCACCATCCGGATGATGGCCACCGGGGCGCAGTTCGACGTAGTGGAGATCGGCTGCCTCGGTGCGACGAATCTTGTCCCCTGCGACGAGCTGAAGGCCGGAGAAGTGGGTTACATCGCCGCTTCCATCAAAAACATCGGGGACACCCGGGTGGGTGATACGGTCACCGATGCCAACCGGCCGGCGGCAGAGCCGCTTCCCGGCTACCGGAAGGTGAACCCCATGGTCTATTGCGGCATTTATCCGGCGGACGGGGCGAAATATCCGGATCTGCGGGACGCATTGGAAAAGCTGCAGTTAAACGACGCTTCCCTTTCCTTTGAGCCGGAAACGTCCGTTGCACTGGGATTCGGCTTCCGGTGCGGCTTCTTGGGGCTTCTGCACATGGAGATCATTCAGGAGCGGCTGGAGCGGGAGTTTAACTTGGACTTAGTGACCACGGCGCCTTCCGTCGTTTACCGGATCACCAAGACCGACGGGTCGGTGGTGGAGATCGACAATCCCACCAACTATCCCGATCCCTCTCAGATCATCAAGGCGGAGGAGCCCATCGTCCGGGCGGACATCATCTCGCCGGTGGATTATGTTGGGAATATCATGGAGCTTTGCACCGGCCGGCGGGGCGAATTCAAGAATATGCAGTATCTGGACGCCACCCGGGTGGAGCTTCACTATGAAATGCCCTTAAACGAGATCATTTATGACTTCTTCGATGCGCTGAAATCCCGGACGAAAGGGTATGCGTCTTTCGACTACTCGCTGATCGGCTATCGGGAGTCGAAGCTGGTGAAGCTGGACATTCTTTTAAACGGGGATATTGTGGACGCTCTGTCCTTTATCGTTTTTGAGGAGCGGGCTTATGCCAGAGGGCGGAAGATCTGCGAAAAATTAAAGGAGAATATCCCCCGTCAGCTTTTTGAGGTGCCGGTTCAGGCGGCCATCGGCGGGAAAATCATCGCAAGAGAGACGGTAAAGGCCGTCCGGAAAGACGTGCTTGCCAAGTGCTACGGCGGCGACATCACCCGGAAGAAAAAGCTTCTGGAAAAGCAGAAGGAAGGCAAGAAACGGATGCGGCAGCTGGGTTCCGTGGAGGTGCCCCAGCAAGCGTTTATGGCCGTGCTCAAGCTGGATGACGATTGATTTTTTAAAAAGGCGGCAGGCTCCGGAAAAGGAAACCTGCCGCTTTCCTTTTCCTCTGCTTTGCAGAAAGGGAAAAGGCTGCGGGAAGGAGAAAAGAAAATGGATCCCATCGGGCTTTACATCCATATCCCCTTTTGCGCGTCGAAATGCGGGTACTGCGACTTTTATTCGGAGACGTCGCAGGAGGGGAAGGAAGCCTATGTACAGGAGCTTCTGGAGGAGATCCGCTCCTATCGGGCGGAAGGCGTATCGGCGGACACGCTTTTTATAGGCGGAGGAACGCCTTCCGTGATGGAGGCAGGGCAGCTGGTGCGGCTTTTGAACGCCTGTCGGGAGGCGTTCGGGCTTTCGGGAGAGTGTACGCTGGAGGCAAATCCCGACAGCGTTTCCCCGGCGTTTCTGAAAGAAGTCCGGGCAGGCGGCTTCAACCGAATCTCCTTTGGGGCGCAGAGCGCGGTGAACGAAGAGCTTCGGGCATTGGGCCGGCGGCACGACGCCGACCGGATCGGGACGGCGGTGCGCTGGGCCCGGGAGGCGGGGTTTGAGAACCTGAGCCTTGACGTGATGCTGGGGATCCCGGGGCAGGATGCGAAAAGCCTTGCCTTTACGCTGGATGCCTTCGGGGCGCTGCAGCCGGAGCATCTGTCCTGCTATTTATTGAAAATCGAAGAGGGGACGCCTTTTTACCGGCAGCACGCCGAACGGCTCTGCGCCGGGGACGACGAGGCGGCGGATCTGTATCTGCAGGCGGTGGAAACGCTGGAAAAAATGGGTTACGGGCAGTATGAGATCTCCAATTTTGCAAAGCCGGGAAGGGCGTGTCAGCACAACTTAAAATACTGGCGGTGTCAGGAATATCTGGGGTTCGGGCCGGCGGCCCATTCGTTTTATAAGGGCAAGCGGTTTTTCCACCCCAGAGGGATGGCAGAATATCTGAAAAGCGGCGGGAGAAACCGGATCCCCGACGGGGATGGCGGCAGCGGGGAGGAGAGGATCCTTTTGGGGCTGCGGCTGACGGAGGGGATCAGGCTTCGGGAACTGCCTTTGCCGGAGGCGGAAGCGGAGAGCTTCCGGAAAAAGTGCGGAGTGTACGAGAAAGCAGGACTGCTTCGGATTGCGGACGGACGGATGCGGATGACGCCGAAGGGTTTTCTGGTTTCCAATCAGCTGCTGGCGGAGCTTTTGGATTTTTAGAAGCAGAAAAAGCGGCTACAAAAAAGAAACATGCCGAGGGGGGAACGAAGGCTGGTTACAAAATCGTAACAAAAAAAGCGGGATACTCCTTTGCTGTGACGGAAAACTTTGGGAAAGATGCTGTAAAATCAGCACAAAATTCTGTACTTGTTCTCCAAAATGCTGGTGCGTCAGCAAAAAAGGTAACGAAGTGGTTGCAATTTTTGAGAGATGTGCTATAATAGATGATGTTGTAACCAGTTTGTAACTACCAGAAAGGAGAGGGTGCACGATGGCTCTGCAGGCAAAAGAACACATTGCAGAGATGAAAAATCGATTGATCGCTGTACTGAGATCGGTTTCTGACAGTTTTAAGAGCAAGAAGGCTCTGATAGATACGAAGGACGCAGCAAAGAACTGCGGAGGTGCGTTGAAGAATGCCTGCCTGTATACGGCCAAAGCTGTAAAAGCGGCTTTGACGGGACAGCGGCAGGCGGTTTCGTCCCTGACTTCTCCAGTTGCCCGGATGAGAAATGCTATAAAGGGCGGCTTCAAGAAAATGGGCGGCGGCCTTGTGAGGTTCGGCAAGGGGATCGCCAATCCCTTTATCAAGATGGCAAGAGCTCCCAGACTGGTCGCAGGCGGCTTCCGCAGCGGCGGGTTCAAGGGGGGAATGCGGGTCTTTTTCCATGGGCTTCACAACAACCGCAGCTTCTTCACGACGATCCTTAACTATACCGCCCCGGTGGTGGGTATCATGATCTTAGTCAATGTGGTTTCGGCTTCTGCCGATGTGACCTATGCGCTGCAGATCGCCAACGACGGGGATCTGGTGGGATATGTAGAGGACGAATCGGTCTTCACCAACGCTCAGGAGCAGCTGCGGCAGCGGATCATCCGCACCGACGGAACGGAAGCGACTTTTGAGATCAAGCCGTCCATCTCTCTGGTTCAGGTCAACCGGAACTTAGTCTCCGGCGTGGATAAAATGACCGACAGCCTGATCCGGATGTCCAAAGCGGACGTCAGCGAGGCGGAGGGACTGTATATCGATGGGGACTTTTACGGCGCTGTTACCGATAAGACCCTGCTTGAGACCATTTTGACGAAGACCCTGGACAGCTACCGCACCGGCGAGGAAGGCGAAGTCGTTTCCTTTGTGAAGGACATTCAGCTGCGGGAGGGCCTTTATTTGACCGACAGCCTGATCTCTTCCGAGGAGATGGAGAACATTCTCCTTTCCAATCAGCAGGCGGAAGTGACCTACACCATCGTTGAGGGCGACAGCCCCATTCTGATTGCTGACAAAAACGGCATCCCTTATTCGGAATTAAAGAGCCTGAATCCGGAGATCGAGACCACCTGTCTGATCGGGCAGAAGGCCATCATCGCAACGGAGAAGCCCTTCCTTTCCGTGAAGGTCGTGAAAAACGAAGTTTACGACGAGACAATCCCCTACAGCAAAGAGACCACTGAGGACAGCTCTCAGTATAAGGGCTACACTAAGACCGTCCAGAGCGGCAAGAACGGTTCTCAGATCGTGACCGCTTCCGTGGAATATGTGGACGGCTATGAGGTCAGCCGGGAGGTTCTTTCCACCGTCGTGACCGAAGAGCCTGTGACCGAGAAAGTGGTCGTGGGCACCAAAGCAAAACCGACCTATCGGACCGGAACCGTCCTGTCCGCTTCTACGGGCACCGGAAGCATCGGCAGCAACTTCATCTGGCCGGTGAACACGGGATATGTGAGCTGCGGCTACAGCTATGGTCACAAGGCGCTGGATATTGCTACCTCTTACGGCACACCGGTCCATGCTTCGGCGGCCGGTAGGGTCATCGTTGCCGGTTGGTACTATAACTATGGCAAGTGCGTGGTCATCGATCATGGCAACGGCGTTCAGACGCTGTATGCCCATAACTCGTCCCTGAACGTTTCGGTCGGCGATTATGTATCCCAGGGGCAGCAGATCGCAGGCGTGGGCAGCACCGGCTACTCCACCGGCAACCACTGCCACTTTGAGGTCAAAATCAACGGCAGAAACCAGAACCCGTGGAATTACCTTGGCTGATCCGATCGTGATCGATCCAGGTTAACAAAAAGTTTACAAACCGCACATTCGGAAGAATGTGCGGTTTTTTGTGCGTTTCGCCCTTGGAAACGGAGAAATCTTTTTCGGGGATTGTAGCAATTGAATGGAATTTTTTCCCGCTTTTCAAAACGGGGAAAAGGAGTAGAGGAAACAGAAAAAAGTTTGGGCGAAATCACGAAGGTTTTCGATTGACGAACCGGTAACCCTAGGCTAAAATGGAGATGTATTCTGCGGAAAAAAGGCGCTTTTTCCGCAATCTGAACAGAAAAGCGGGTGAGAGATAATGGAAGGAAAGCTGCAGATTGATGGGGTTTTCAGCCCTGTGGTGAACTTTGCGATGCAGCAGAATTACGTTCCGGTGATCCGGAAGCTGACGTTAAAAAACAAAAGCGAAGAGGCACTGGAGAATCTGAAAATCTCCGTTGTCGCTTCACCCGATTTTGCGGCGGAATGGCAGCGGGAGATCGCCGGCATCCCGGCAGGCGAAACGGCGGATCTGGGAGCAGTCCCCCTGACGCTTTTCCCGGAGTATCTCTATGCCCGGACGGAACGGGTGACGGGGATGCTGCGGATCACCGTTTCCTGCGGGGAGGAGCAGCTGGGTGAGAAGGTGCTGCCTTTAGAGATCCTCGCTTACGATCAGTGGAGCGGGACGCAGGTAATGCCGGAGATCGTCGCCGCCTTTATCACCCCTAACTATCCGTGGGTCGCACAGGTGGTAAGAAATGCCGCCGAGCTTTTGAAGCAATGGACGGGTTCCCCTTCCTTTACTGGCTATCAGAGCAAGAACCCTCATGGGGTGCGGCTGCAGATGGCGGCGATCTACGGTGCTCTGCAGCAGGAAAACATCATTTACCGCCCCTGCCCCGCCAGCTTTGAGAGCATGGGGCAGCGGGTCGCCATGGCGGACAGCATTTCCACTTTGCGACTGGGGAACTGCCTGGATCTGACGCTGCTTTATTGCAGCTGTCTGGAGGCGGTGGGGTTAAACCCGCTGGTTGTGTTTGAGAAGGAGCACGCCTATGCCGGCTGCTGGCTGGAAGAGGAGTGCTTCCCGGAGTGCGTACAGGACGACTGTTCCGTTTTGACCAAACGGACGGCGGAGGGGATCAACGAGATCGCCTTAGTGGAGTCCACCTGCATGGCGGCGGGGGAAACAGTCTCTTTTGACGGGGCGGAAGCCTTAGCGGAGCAGAACCTTGTCTGCAGCGGCGAGTTCCAGTTTTTAGTGGACGTAAAGCGCACCCGGGGCAGCGGCATCCGGCCTCTTCCCTTGCGGAAAACGACGGTGGACGGGTTTATTCCTTATGAGGAAGCAAAAAAAGAGGTCACGGCGGCGCCGGAGGTCCGGGAGGAAGCGGCGAAGCTCGTGGATGTGGATAGTGTTCCGGTCACCCGGCAGCAAATGTGGGAGCGGAAGCTCTTGGACTTGAGCCTTCGGAATATGCTGGTGAATTTCCGGGCGACCCGGAGCACCCTGCAGCTGATGGCGGACGATTTTGCAAAGCTGGAGGACGCTCTTTCCTCCGGCGCAGAGTTTCAGGTGCTGGGACGGCCGGAGGATTGGGAGGATCCCCTGCGGGATCAGAAGATCTATGAAAAGGAAAACCGCACCCCGGCGCTTACCCACCTGATCCGGACGGAGTTTGAAAATAAGCGGCTGCGGACGTATTTAAGAGAGGACGACGTGGCTCCGGCAATGACCTATCTTTGCCGGCAGGCCCGGACGAGTTTGGAAGAGAACGGCTCCAACACCCTGTATCTGGCGCTGGGGTTTTTGAAATGGTACGAGTCAGAGGTCAGCGAGAAGGCCAGATATGCGCCGCTGGTGCTGCTTCCCATCGATATTGTGCGGAAATCCGCCCAAAAGGGGTATGTGATCCGTCTGCGGGAGGAAGAACCCCAGATGAACATTACCCTGCTCGAAATGCTGCGGCAGGATTTCGGGATGACCATCGGGGGGCTTGACCCCCTTCCCCGGGACGAAAAGGGGATCGATCTGAAAAAGGTCTTTTCCACCATGCGGCAGGCAGTGCTTTCCAAGGCCCGCTGGGATGTGGTGGAGATGACCTTTCTCGGGCTTTTCTCCTTCAGCCAGTTCATCATGTGGAGCGACATCCGCAACCGGGCGGAGGATCTGAAGCGGAGCAAGATCGTCCGGAGCCTGATGTCCGGGAAGATGGAATGGGAGCCGGAGGCGGATTTTCCGGATCCGGAAAAGTTGGACGAGGAATATTTCCCCGGCGACATCGCCGTTCCGATCGCAGCGGACGCTTCCCAGCTGGCGGCGATCTGCGCCGCCGGGAAGGGAAAGAGCTTCATCCTTCACGGGCCGCCGGGAACGGGCAAGTCCCAGACCATCACGAATATCATCGCAAACGCTTTGTATCAGGGAAAATCCGTCCTTTTCATCGCAGAAAAGATGGCGGCGCTTTCCGTGGTGCAGAAGCGGCTGGAAAAAATCGGGCTGGGGCCTTTTTCGCTGGAGCTTCACTCCAATAAGGCAAAAAAGCGGGACGTCCTGACCCAGCTGCAGCAGGCGCTGGAGATCGGGCGGATCCGCCCGGTGGAAGATTATGAGCAGCAGGCGGAGCGCCTTCAGGAACAGCGGACGGAGCTGAACCGCTATGTAAACGCCCTGCATCGGAAGCAGCCGTTCGGGTTTTCGGCTTATGAAGCCATCGCCCGGTATGAGGCTTATAAAGGTGCGCCTGCGGATGTGTGCTTTTTACCGGAGGACCTTGAAAACCTGACGCCGGAAAAGCTGACGGAATGGGAAGACCGGGTAGGGGAAGTGACGGCGGCAGCCGCAGCCTGCGGCGGGGTCTGCGGGCATCCTCTGCGGGAAATGACCGTTTCCGTGTACAGCCCCGGGCTGCGCAGCGGGGTGACTAGCCGGCTTTCCGAATACGGACGGGAGCTTTCCCGTTTTTCCGAAGAAATGGGAGCCTTTGCCAAGGCGGCAGGGCTTTTAACGGCGGACGGCAGCCGGGAATATTTGGAGAAAACCATCGCTTTGGCAGGATTTTTGCAGGAGCGGGGGGACATCCCCGAGAGCCTTTCCTGTGTTCCGGGGCTTTCCGAAATGCGGGAGGAGCTTTCTGATCTTTGCGCTACGGGAGAAAAGCGGGACGCTGCCCGGGAGAAGCTGATGAAAACCTATCGGCAGGGGATCCTGTCTTTTGACGAGAGCTCCGCCCGGAGCCTTTGGGAGGAAGCATCGAAAAGCTGGTTCCTCCCGAGAATTTCCGGTCAGGGGAAGGTGTTAAAGAGCCTGCGGGCGCTGGCGGAGGATCCGAAACAGGTCGTTCGGGCGGAGGTGCCCGGGACTCTGGAGGAGCTTCGCATCTATCAGGAAAACGAAGCGCAGGTAAAGGAGCTGGGAAAGGTCTGGGCGGAAAGGCTGGGGCCTCTCTGGAAGAACGGGGAAGGCAACTGGGAGAAGATCCGGGGAGCCTTTGCGGACGCCTGCGAGCTGCAGCGTCAATTATCGGCTCTCGGAAGCAGCGGAAGCCGCTGCGGCGACCCGGGACGGTTTCGTGAGGATGCCGGGACGACTGCCCTAAGAAACGACTGGCAGCTCCTTCAAAAAATCGAACAGGAGCTGGCGGAACGGACCGGCGCTTCTTTTGAAGGAGAAGCCCATCTGGCAGAAATGAGCGAGCGGAAGCTGCGGTGGAGCCGGCACTTAGACGGGCTGCGGGACTGGTGCAACTGGGTGTCCGTCCGGGAGAAGGCGGCGAAGGCTGGACTTTCGGCGGTGGTCGGCGCCTGCCAGTCCGGGGCGATTGCTCCGGAGGAGGTGGAAGACGCCTTCCGCCGGGGGCTGTATGCCGCCTGCGCCGACTGGAGCATCGAAAAAGAGGAGGCCCTCGCCTCCTTCCACGGCGCCATGTTCGACGCAAAGATCCAGAAGTTCCGGCGGACCTGCAAGGAATTCGAGCAGCTGACCCGGACGGAGCTGTCGGCAAAATTATCCGCACGGGTGCCGGCACCTACGGCGGATGCGGCTGCCTCTTCGGAAATCGGCATTTTGCAGAAAGCCATCAAAAGCGGCGGACGGATGCTTTCCATCCGGCGGCTGTTTGACAGCATCCCGAATTTATTGCGGATGCTCTGCCCTTGTATGCTCATGAGCCCCATTTCGGTGGCGCAGTACATCGATCCTCAGTACCCGCCCTTTGACCTGGTGGTCTTTGACGAGGCGTCCCAGCTTCCTACCTGTGAGGCGGTGGGAGCCATTGCAAGGGGAAACAGCGTCGTCGTAGTCGGCGACCCGAAGCAGCTGCCGCCGACCAGCTTCTTTGCTTCCAATCAGGTGGATGCGGAGCATTTCGACCAGGAGGATCTGGAAAGCGTGCTGGATGACTGCCTTGCTATTTCCATGCCGGAGGAGCATTTGCTGTGGCACTATCGGAGCCGGCACGAAAGCCTGATTGCATTCAGTAATATGCAGTACTATGATAACAAGCTGTATACGTTTCCGTCGCCCAACGATCTGGAATCCAAGGTGTCGCTGATCCGGGTCAAGGGCTGCTACGACCGGGGACGGACGAAGCAGAACCGGGCGGAAGCGGCAGCCGTGGTGGAGGAGATCCTGCGGCGGCTGGCGGATCCGGCGCTTTCCAAGGATAGCATCGGTGTGGTCACCTTCAGTGCGCCCCAGCAGAACCTGATCGAGGACCTATTGGAAGAGGCGCTGGATCGAAACCCCCAGCTGGAGGCAGTGAATGCCGGGGCGGAGGAGCCGATCTTCGTCAAGAACCTGGAAAACGTACAGGGCGACGAGCGGGACGTGATCCTTTTTTCCATCGGCTACGGCCCGGACGAAACGGGGAAGGTGGCTCTGAATTTCGGGCCGCTGAACCGGGATGGGGGCTGGCGGCGGCTGAATGTAGCCGTTTCCCGTGCCCGGAAGGAGATGCGGGTCTATTCCACGATCGGGCCGGAGCAGATTGACCTGTCCCGCACCCGTTCGGAAGGAGTAGCCGGACTCAAAGCCTTTTTGGAATTCGCCAAGAGGGGAAAAGAGGCGTTGGCTTCCCCCATCGACGCACTTGTGACGAAAAAGGCGGGCTTTTCCGAGCTGGTGGCCCGGCGGATCCGGCAGATGGGCTACCAGGTCCGGACGGACGTGGGCTGCTCGGCCTTCAAGATCGACTTAGCAGTGGTGGATCCGGAGAATCCGGACAGCTACCTGCTGGGGATCCTCTGCGATGGGGAGCATTACCGGGAAGCCAAGACGGCGAGAGACCGGAACATGAACCAGGAAAGCGTGCTGCGGCAGCTGGGCTGGCGGCTCTACCACTTATGGAGCATGGAATGGTGGGAAAACGAGACCGGTGAGCTTTTAAAGATCCGGGCAGCCATCGAGGAGGCGGCGGGTCAGGAGCGGATGGTTCCCATCGAGACGCCGCCGGCGGAGAAAAAGCGGTTCCATTTTGACCGGAACAATCTGGAGCGGGAGGAGATCCCGGAAATGGTTCCGGAAACCTACCAGGTGGCCAAGCTGGAGAGCCGGTCGGCGACGGCGGAGGAATTCTGCCTGCCGCAGAACGACGAAGCTGTTCGGGGACAGATGGAGCAGGTCTTAAAAGAAGAAGCGCCGGTGGCGAAAGAGATCCTGTTCCGGCGGGTGCTGGCGGCCTGGAGCATTACTCGGATGGGGGCGCGGCTGGAACGGCGGCTTTCCGGGATGCTGGAACAGATGGAACATAAAGCGACCCAAAGTGCCGGGCAGAGCTTCCTCTGGGCGGCGGGGATGGATCCGGAAGCCTATGAGGTGTTCCGGGCACCGGAGGACGGCGGCTTCCGCCGGGAGCTGGACGAGATCCCGCCGGAGGAGCTGTCGGCGGCAGTCCATGCACTTTTGCGGCAGCAGATCAGCCTGCCGAAAGAGGATCTGGTCCGGGAGGTATACCGTCTCTTCGGTTTTGCAAGAACCGGGGCTTCCATTGCGGAAGCGGTGCAGGCCGGCATCCGGGAAGCGGAAAAGCGGGGATATGTGACCGTAGAAGACGGCCGCATCGTCCTGCGGGAAGATAATTAGGAAATGCCCTCTCTGCGGTCACGCGGGGAGGGCATTTTTTTGAAGAAAAGATACAAACTGTATTTTCCCCCATTGATTTAACAAGCAGGAAAAGATAAAACGTTCCAGAAAAGAGGTTTTTGGGAAAAAGAGCGGAAATTTTTGGCGTTTTGCCCATTTGCATGGGAAGCAGCTTGCGGTTTTTCGGAAAATGTGCGATACTGGACTTAATTGTACCGGAAAGGATGAGGAACATGAAAGGAATTCGGATCCTTGCGGCTGCGGGAGCGCTGCTGATGACGGAGTCGCTTTGGAGCTGCGGGCTGTTTCCGGCGGAGGAGGAGGAATTGGCGCCGCCGCTGGCTGCTCCGGCTGCGGTGAGCTATACCACCACCAGGGTGGAGCGGGGCGATATCGTGGACAGCATCAATGTTTCCGGGACCTTTGTGTCCACCCGATCCTATGAGCTGTCTTTTGAAAAGCGGGCGGGATATTTAAGCGAGATCACCGTCAAGGCGGGAGATACGGTGGAAGAGGGGCAGATGCTGGCCCGACTGGACACCGACGGCCTGAAAAAGGACGAAAAGAAGCAGGAACTTTTCGTGGAGCGAGCGAAAATTGCTTTAGATGCGGCGAAGGCTTCGGAAAATGCCACGCAAAGCTCCATCCGGCTGGCGGAGATCGATTATGAGCTTCAAAAACTACAGCTGGACGAGATCCGGACGGAGCTTTCAAAGCAGACCATTTATGCCCCGGCGGACGGGGTGGTCGCCTATTTGTCAAGGCAGAGCATCGGGGATTACGTTTCCGCCCGGAGCACGCTGATCCGGCTGGTGGATCCGGAGTCTTTACAGGTAGAGTACAGCGGGGACAAAAGCGCCAGCTTTGATTTGGGGCAGGAGGTCTTTGTGACCTTCGACAAGAAGGAGTATAAAGGCACGGTAGTCATGACTCCCTCCAGTGCCCCTTACGAGAAGCAGGGCGAGGGGAAAAGCGCCGTGCGCATCGAGATCACCGATCCGCTGCCGGAGGAAGAGCTGCTGGGGAAATCGGTCAGCGTGGAGCTGATCCTACAGAAGCGGGAGGACGTGATCCTCGTCCCCCGGAACGTGGTCTCCATGTATTCCGGCGAATCCTATGTGCAGGTGCTGGAGGACGGTATCAAGAAGGAGCGGGTCATCGAGACCGGCATCAAGAACGCCGCCTATATCGAAGTCATCAACGGTCTTTCCGAAGGGGAAGAGGTCATCATCAAGTAACGGAGGGAGTATGCTATGTTTCGGTTTTCCCTTCGGAAAATGCGGAAGAACCGATGGCTGACCCTGAGCCTGTTCATCGGGTACCTGATGGCGGTGGCCATTGTAGCCAGTATGCCCATTTACAGCCATGCGATCTTAAACCGGATGCTGCAGAAGGACTTAGCGCAGGTGCAGATCCAGTCCCGGGTCTATCCCGGGCGGGTGGCGGCGGAGGCAAGCCTCAGTGCAGGTTCGGCGCCGCAAAAGGTAAAGACGGCAACGTTTCATCGGTACGATCAGACCTTTGAAACGGAAATCCTGCCGAAGCTGGGGCTTCCGGTCCAGGAAAAGGCTGTGCTTACGGTGGCGCAGAACCTGCGGGTCGCAAGAAAAGGGCTGTCGGAAGAAGAGCTGCGGCAGAATTCCCAGTCGGGGAGCTTATCCGCCTGTACGGGGCTTTTCGACCACGTTTCTTTGGTCGAAGGGCGGCTGCCTTCCGGGAAAGCGGAAAACGGCGTGCTGGAAGTAGCAGCCAGCGAGCGGGCACTGCAGGAGCTGGACTGCGTGCTGGACGGGGAATATGAGATCTATCGGGTCAGCGTGGCGGGGGGTTCGGCGTTTTCCTATGTGACGGAAGTGAAGATCGTGGGCATCGTGGAGCCGACGGATCCGGCCGACCTTTACTGGGTCATGCCGTTTCCGCAGTTCAACGAAACGCTGATCTTGGATCCGCAGCTGTTTTCCGAGCAGTTCGTGGAGGTGGAGGAACCACTCTTCAATAAGGTTTCATGGGCGGCGGCGCTAGACTATACCGCCATCACGCCGGAAAGCTGCGCTTCCATTGCGGAGACGGCGGCTTACTACGGGGACACGAACACCTATCCGCCTCGGCTGCGGACGGCGTTCGGGACGATCTTGCAGAAATATGCCGTCCGGCGGCAGTCGCTGACGGCGATGCTTTGGATCATCGAGGTACCGATCCTTCTGATGCTGCTCTTTTATATCTTTATGGTCTCCCGGCTGATTTTGAGCTATGAGAAAAACGAGATTGCCGTGCTGCAGAGCCGGGGCGGGGCAAAGGGGCAGATCACAGGCGTTTATCTTTTGCAGGCGGTATTTTTGTCGGCGACGGCGCTGGTCTTAGGACCGTTTTTAGGGCTTTTCTTCTGCCGGGTCATCGGGGCATCCAATGGGTTCATGGAATTCGTGAACCGGAAAGCCCTGCCGGTGGCGCTGACGGAGACGGCGCTCTGCTACGGGGCAGTAACGGCGGGGGTGCTGGTGCTGACCATGCTGGCGGCGGTGGTGTTCAGCCGGGAAAGCTCCATCGTTTCCCTCAAGCGGAGCAAGTCGGGGCGGGGAAACCGGCCGCTGTGGCAGAAGCTCTTTTTAGACGTCATCTGCTTGGCGGTAGCACTTTACGGGTTTTATAATTTCAAAAACCGCCTGAAGGTCGTGCAGGAAACCGGGGCGGCGGCTTCGGACATTCCCATCGATTTCCTGCTTTACGGCAGTTCGACGCTCTTTCTTTTAGGCGGGGCGCTTCTCTTTTTGCGGGTGTTCCCGCTGCTGGTGCGGCTGATTTACGGCATCGGGCGGAGGGTATGGGGGCCGGTGCTTTACCTGACCCTTCTCAACGTGTCCCGGTCGGCGAGGCAGAACCAGATGATCTCGCTGTTTTTGATCTTCACGCTGTCCATGGGCGTATTCAATGCCGTGGCGGTACGGACACTGAATAAAAACGACGAGGATCGGATCCGTTATACGGTGGGGGCGGACATCACCCTGCAGGAGGAGTGGCCCAATACCGGCGGGGGCAGCGTTTTCGGCCCCGGCGGGGAGGAGACGGCCAGCGACGACCCGGTCTACTATACGGAGCCACGGTTCACCAAATATGAGCGGATGAAGACGGTCTCTTCCGCCGCCCGGGTGCTGACGGTGAAGAAGACTTCCCTGATCGCCAGCTCCAAGCGGGTCAACGGGCTGACTCTGATGGGGATCGTGCCCGACGAATTCGGGCGCACCTGCTGGTTCCGGAACGGGCTTTTGCCCACCACATCAACGAATACTTAAACCTGCTGGCATCGGAGCCAAGGGCGCTGCTTCTGTCCAACAAGGTGATGGAGGAAAACGAGCTGTCACCGGGGGATACGGTGTATCTTTCCATCGGGGACAACAAGGACTCCGTGCAGTTCATCGTATATGCGGGCATCGACTATTTCCCCAGCTTCAACCCGAACAGCGGGGACTCCAACGGCCTTGCGGTGGGGAACCTCATCTACCTGCAGCAGGAAACGAAGCTGGAGCCGTACCGGATCTGGCTCAAAAAAGCGGAGGGCGTCACTTCGGCGGAGGTGTATGAGGAGCTTACCGGAATGGGGGTAAGGATCCAGTCCTTAAGCGACGCCACTTCCCAGGTGACAGAAATGAAAAACGACCCCATGACCCAGGGGATCAACGGATTCTTCACCCTGTCCTTCCTAGTGACCATGGCGCTGACCTTTGTGGGGTTCTTTCTTTACTGGATCCTTGCCATCCGGGGGAGGCTCTTACAGTTTGGCATCCTGCGCTCTATGGGGCTTTCCCGGCTGTCCGTGATCTTTGTGCTTTTGTGGGAGCAGATCTTAGTTTCGGTCACGGCGATCTTAGCGGGGCTGGGGCTCGGGACGCTGGCGGCGGAGCTGTATGCGCCGATCCTGGAATGCAACGTGGATGCGGCGTCGCAGGTGCTGCCCTTCCAAGTGGCGGCGGCTTCGGCGGATTACTGGCGGATCATCGGGGTTGTGGCCGCCATGATGGCGGTTGCAGCACTGGTGCTGAGTCGGACGGTTTACCGTCTCCGGGCGGGAGAAGCCCTGAAGCTGGGCGAAGACTAAAAGGAGGAAATGCAAATGGACGAAAAAGAAGAGCTGTTCCGGACGGAAGGGCTCAGCCGCAGCTTTTCCTCGGCGGCGGGAGAGGTCCATGCCCTCCGGAACGTGAGCTTGTCCATCCCCGCCCACGGGCTGACGATCTTAAACGGAAAATCCGGCTCCGGCAAGACCACGCTAATAAACCTCTTAGGGGGGCTTGACCGCCCCACTTCGGGAAAGGCGTTTTTTGAGGGGCAGGAGCTCTCCGCCCTGAGCGAGCGGGCAAGGGATAAGATCCGGCGCACCCGGATCGGCTTTGTGTTCCAGTCGGTGGCACTCATTTCTTTTATGACGGCGCTGGAAAACGTGGAGTTCGGGCTTCGGGTAGCAGGCTGCCCGGCAGCAGGGCGGAGAGAGCGGGCGCTGGAATGTTTGGAGCAGGTGGGGCTTTCCAAGCGGGCAAATCATCTGCCCCAGGAAATGTCCGGCGGCGAGCAGCAGCGGGTGGCAATCGCCCGTGCCATCGCCCACCGGCCGGGGGCGGTCATTGCCGATGAGCCAACAGCTCAGCTGGATTCCACCATGGGGCTGCAGGTGATGGCAGTGTTCAAAAAGCTCATCGAATCCCAGGGGACGACGGTGATCCTGACTACCCACGATCCGGATCTGCTGGAGATCGCCGACCGGGTCTTCACGCTGAAGGACGGGATGCTGGTGCCGGAGGAAGGGAGGAAGGGCGAATGATCCTCTGCGAGAATCTGGTAAAGATCTATAAGACCGGAGACATCGAGGTGGTGGCCTTACAGGGGCTGGATCTGACGGTGGAGGACGGGGAGCTGATGGCCATCGTGGGCAATTCCGGCTCCGGAAAATCCACCCTCTTGAATATGCTTGGGGGGCTCGACCGTCCCAGCGCCGGGCAGCTTTTTGTGGACGGGAAAAACCTTCTGAAGATGACCCCGAAGGAAATGACGGAGTATAAGCGTTCCACCGTAGGGTTCGTGTGGCAGAATTCCGCAAGGAACCTGATCCCTTATCTGACGGCTCAGGAAAACGTGGAGATCCCTTTGGAAATCAGCGGGAAAAAAGTGTCGACGATGCCGCCGCTGCCGGGAGGGAAGGTCTGCCGCAGCGGAAAGGAGCGGGCAGGGGCGCTTCTGGAGCTGGTGGGGCTTTCCCATCGGAAGAAGAGCAGGCTCACGGAGCTTTCCGGCGGTGAGCAGCAGCGGGTCGCCATTGCCATCGCTCTTGCAAATGACCCGAAATTGCTGCTGGCGGACGAGCCCACGGGAGCGGTGGATTCCAAGACCACCAACGAGCTTCTGCGGCTTTTCCAGCAGCTCAACCGGGAGCTGGGGCTGACGGTGGTGATCGTCACTCACGACCGGCTGGTGTCTTCCTTCGTGAACCGGGCGGTGATGATCCGGGACGGGCGGACCAGCAGCGAGTTTATCCGGAGGCCGGCGGATCTTTCCGGGCTATCGGAGCTGTCCGACGGGGAAGAAGAGGCCGTTCCACCGCCGGTGGAGGAGCTGGCGGTGGTGGACAAGTCCGGGCGGGTGCAGCTGCCGAAGGAGTATCTGGACGCTTTGGGCGTTACCGGGAAGGAGAAGCTGCGGACCCATCTGGAGGAAGGGCGGATCGTTTTAACACCGGAGGGAAAGGAGCCGCCTGATGGGAAATCCTGAAATATTGCACAAAGATGTGGGGGAGCCTTTTGGTCATTTGGCCTATTGCGTCCCTTGGGAATATTGTGTATAATGAAACCGATTACAAATCAATCAACAACAGGAAAAGAGGTTCATAGTTATGGAATACGGACTGCAAATGTACAGCCTGCGGGACATCACCGGCGAAGACCTGAAAGGTGCGCTGGAAAAGGTTTCCAAAATCGGCTATAAAGGCGTGGAGTTCGCCGGGTTCTTCGGTCACTCTGCGGAAGAAGTGAAATCCTGGCTGGATGAATACGGCCTGACCGTTACCGGCACCCACACCGGCTGGAAGGAAGTCGCCGAGCATTTTGAGGAGACCGTGGCTTACCACAAGACCATCGGCAACAAGAACATCATCGTTCCCGGCGCCGACCTGACCTGTGAAAAATCCATCGCCGAATTCGTGGCGTTTGCCAACGAGTTCCAGCCCAAGTTGGCGGCGGAGGGCATCTCCCTGCAGTACCACAACCACCATCGGGAATACCTGCCCAACAAGGACGGCCAGATCCCGCTGGATGAGCTGGCAAAGCGCACCAATCTGAATTTCGAGATCGATACCTACTGGACCTTCGTGGCCAGACGGGATCCGCTGGAGGTCATCACCCGGCTGAAAGACCGGATTCACTTCATCCACCTGAAGGATGGCAACGGCGGTTATCGGGGCTTTTCCTTAGGTCAGGGCTCCGCACCGGTGAAGGCGGTCTGGGAGCGGGCCAAGGAGCTGGGCTTCTACATGGTCGTGGAGAGCGAAGGCTGCCAGCCCGACGGCGTCAGCGAAGTCACCCGGTGCTTCGAGTACCTGAAGTCGCTGGACAGATAAGCAATGAAAACTGCCGCTGCAGGGCCTTCCTGCGGCGGCAAATTTTTTGGGGCTTGTTTTCCGAAAAGAAATCCGGTAAAATAAGAGAGAAAAGGAGCGTGAACGGTTTTGTATTCCTATGAGCTTCACTGCCACACGGCGGGGGTTAGCAAGTGTGCCAGCGCCACCCCGGAAGAGGGGGCGGCGGCGTATCTCGCAGCCGGCTATGCAGGCGTGGTAGTGACCAATCATTTCAATCATTATACCTTTGAGGACGTCCTTCCCGAAGGCGCTTCCTGGAATCAGGTAGTGGACTTCTATCTGGAGGGCTACCGGCGGTTCAAAAAGGCGGCGGAAGGGAAGCTGGAGGTCTTTTTGGGGATGGAGATCCGGTTTGACGAGAACGGGAACGACTATCTGGTCTTCGGGGTCACGGAAGAATTTTTGCGGAGCCATTCGGAGATCATCAACATGACCGCCGGGGAGTTTTCCGCTCTCTCCCGACAGGAGGGGCTGCTCTTTTATCAGGCTCACCCCTTCCGGAACGGGATGACGGTCACGGATCCGAAGCTGCTGGATGGGATCGAGAGCTACAACGGGCACCTGAATCACGATTCCCGCAACGACATCGCCATGATATGGGCGGAAAAGCACCATCTGCTTCAGAGCAGCGGGTCGGACTATCACGACCCGGGACGGGAAGCAAGAGGCGGGATCTTAGTCCCGGAGCGGATCCGGACGCAGGAGGAGCTTCTGAAGGTACTGCGGAGCCAGCCGCTGCTTATCCGGAAATAGGAGAAAAGCAATCGCCCCGAAGCTGCGTTTTAACGTGCAGCTTCGGGGTGGTTTTTGTGAAGAAAAGGATCAGCCTACCCAGATGGTGCCTTCAGGGAGGACCTGACGGCTGCTTTTGGAGCCGGAGGCGGCGGAGATGGAAAGGGCGAAGGAGACCGGCCCCACCCGTCCGCAGAACATGGCGAAGATCAGCATGATGCGGCTGAAGGAGGACGCCGTGCCTGTGACGCCGGCGGTAAGGCCGGCGGTGCCGAAGGCGGAAACGGCTTCAAAAAGGGCGTCCACACTGGATACGGCGGGGGAGGAAGCAAGGAGGATGCCGGCGGTAAGGATCACAAGCAGTACGCCCAAAGCGGTGACTGCCAGCGCCTTATAGACGACGCTTTTATCGATGCGGCGCTTGCGAATGATGGTGTCCTCTTCGCCTTTCATCACGGAGAAAACGGTCATGATGAGCACCACTGCCGAGGTGATCTTCACGCCGCCGCCGGTAGAGCCGGGAGCCGCCCCGATGAACATCAGGACGGTGGAGACCAGCTTGGAGGCGCCGGTCATGCCGGGATTGTTTAAAGCATCAAAGCCGGCAGTCCGGGTGGTGACGGACTGGAAAAAGGCGTTCAAGAGCTTTTGCCAGAAGGGCATGGAGCCGATGGTTTTAGGATTATTCCACTCCAGAAGGAGGAAAAGAAGGGCGCCGCCGGCTAACAGAATGCCGGTGGAGGCAAGAACGATCTTGGTGTGGAGGAAAAGCTGCCGCCGCTTCCGGTAGTTCCATAAGTCCTGCCAGACTACGAAGCCCAATCCGCCGCAGATGATGAGGGCGGACAGGGTCAGGAGAACCAGGGGCTGGTCGTTAACGGAGATGAGGCTTCCGAAGGCGCCGTTCATCCCCAAAAGGTCGAAGCCTGCGTTGCAGTAGGAGGAGATGGCGAAGAAGGCGGACATGAAAATGCCGTAGCGGCCGAATCTCGGGACGAAGTAGATGGAGAGGAGCAGCCCGCCCAGAAGCTCCATGACGGCGGTGAAGAAGACTAAAAATTTCGTGAGCTTCCCGGTGTTCAGCCGCTGGTCGGAGCCTACGGACTCCTGGGTCAGGTGGGCGGTGCGCAGCCCCACTCGTTTGCCAATGAGAAGGTAGAAAAAGCTGGTCAGGGTCACTAGCCCTAAGCCGCCCAGCTGGATCAGGGTGAGGATCACGGCCTGCCCGGCGGTGTTGAAGTAGGTGTAGGTATCATAGACGATGAGGCCGGTGACGCAGGTGGCGGAGGTGGCTGTAAAAAGGGCGTCCAGGAAGGGGGTGAAAACCCCCGCCCGGTTGAAGACCGGAAGGGTCAGGAGAAAGGCCCCCAGAAGAATCAGCAGCAGAAAGCTGCCGACGATCAGGAGGGAGGGGTTTTGGAGCAGGCGGTTTTCTTTTATTTCAATGAGCATGGGATGCTTAGGCTTCAAAGCGGACACCTCGGATCCGAAAAATGGACGTTTTCTTAAATTATAGCAAATCCAAAGGAAAATAGCAACGAAAAGCGGTTGCGTTTCCGAAAAAGCTATGGTATCATGAAAAAAATACCGCAAATGGGGGTTGTTTTATGAAATTTGAGATCTGCGGGGATCAGTTTTGCAAAGACGGGAAGCCGATCAAGCTCATTTCCGGAGCCGTTCATTATTTCCGGAACCTGCCGGAGACTTGGCCGGATATTTTTGAGAAGTTAAGAGCTATGGGCTGCAACTGCGTGGAGACCTACTGCGCATGGAACATGCACGAGCCGAAGCCGGGGACGTTTGACTTTACCGGGCGGCTGGACATCGTCCGGTTCATCAAAGAGGCGGAAAAGGCGGGGCTGATGGTCATCGTACGGCCCGGCCCTTACATCTGTGCCGAATGGGAGTTCGGCGGGCTCCCGTGGTGGATCCAGAGGGAAGAGGGACTGGAAATCCGCTGCCGCAACGAGGTGTACATCCGGTACTTCGACCGGTATTTGGACGAGCTTTTAGGGCGGGTGCGTCCGCTCCTCTGCACCAACGGAGGGCCTGTGATCCTCCTGCAGTGCGAGAACGAATACGGCTACTACGGCGACGACCGGGAGTACCTTTCCTATCTGCGGGACGGGTACCGCCGCAGAGGGATCGATGTGCCGTTCTTTACCTCCGACGGGGGCAGTGAGGACAGCCTCTTGGACGGGACGGTGGAAGGATGCCTGCCCACGCTGAATTTCGGAAGCCGGGTGGAGGAAAACTTCAAGGTCCACGATCAGCTGTTCCCCAATTGCCCCAAGGTATGCATGGAGATGTGGGACGGATGGTTCGACGCATGGGGCGATGAAAAGCACCACACCACCGATCCGCAGGTCTATGCCGGAGTCGTCCGGGATATGCTCAAAAAAGGCAGCCTCAACATCTATATGTTCATCGGCGGCACCAACTTCGGCTTTACCAGCGGGGCAAACCACTACGAAAAGTTTGCGCCGGATGTAACGAGCTATGATTACGATGCCCTTCTGACCGAGTGCGGCGACGTGACCGAGAAGTATAAGGCCGTGCGGGAAGTGATCCGGGAAGCCACCGGGAAGGAGCTGCCGCCGATCCCGAAGGACCGGGAGAAGAAAGCCTACGGGAAAGTCGCCCTGACCCGCAGCGCAGGGCTGCTTTCCAATCTGGACGCTCTTTCTTCGCCGATCCACAGCGACGTGCCGAGAGCGATGGAGGAATACGGCATCGGCTACGGTTACATCGCCTATCGGACGGTGCTCAACCGGGATTACCGGGATGCGAAGCTCAGCTTCGAGAGCCTGGGCGACCGGGCGCAGGTGCTGGTAAACGGGAAGCTCCAGGGGATCGCTTACCTCAATGACTCCCTAGAAGTGACAGTCAATGCAAAGAAGGGCGATGTCCTGACCATTCTGGTGGAGAATATGGGGCGTGCCAACTTTGGGCCGAAGATGATGCGGAAAAAGGGTCTGCCCGGCCGGGTGCTGCTGGGTGGGAAGATCCATTTTTCGTGGGACGTGTACCCGCTGCCCATGACCGATCTGTCGGGACTTTCTTTCGGCGGGGACGAGGCGGAAGCGCCTGCCTTCTACGAAGGGACGTTCACGGTGGAAGAGCCGGCGGACACCTTCTTGCGGACGGATTCCTTCAAAAAGGGCTTCGTGGTGCTCAACGGCTTCAATTTGGGGCGGTACTGGGAAGTGGGCCCCCAGAAGACGCTGTATGTTCCCGGGCCGCTTTTGAAAAAAGGCGAAAACACGCTGCTGCTCTTTGAATCCGACGGGAGAAAGGGCGAAGCGGAAGTGGAGTTCGTGGATCGCCCGGAGCTGTAAGGGAAAAGGAAGCTGATCTTACCGGCTCCCGAGAACCGGGAGGACGTTTTAGGGTTTTACGGGGAACTTTTCACAAGCGGCGGCAGCTGCATCGGCTGCGGGAACGGGCGGGATTACGACCGTTGGCTGAAAGAGATGCAGAACCGGCACGCCGGCAGGAGTGTACAGCTTCAAATTCGAGCGGACGGAATCCCTGCTGAATTGCGGCGGCCGTGTGGGATATGCTGCGGAGATCCTCCGTCAGGGGCTTATTCTTGCAAAGGGAGCCGGATTCGACCGTTTCCTTGCGGTCTGCGATAAGGATAACCTTGCTTCCGAAAAGGTGATCCTCAAAAACGGGGGGCATCCGGGAAGACAAGCGCTGCGACAAGGAAGAACAGGTCTTCGTAAAGCGGTTTTGGATCGACTTATAAAAATACCGCCCTTCGGATATTCCGGAGGGCGGTAAAATTTTACGCTTTTTCGGGCTTTAATGGGAAGACGTAGGTGGTGAGCCCCCCGTCTATGCCCCGGAAGGTCAGGCGCTGCTCCACGGTGAAGCCGGCCTTTTCCAGAGCGCGGCGGGAGCCGGCGTTTCCATCGGCGACCCATGCCCGGAGAGTCTTGAAAGAAAGCTCCGGCGCCTTTTTTTTGGCGAAGGCGAGAAGCTCTCCGGCATAGCCCCGGTTCCAGAAGCTCCGGGAGAGGAAAACGGTGAGGTTTGCGGAGGTGGGATCCTTTTCGTCGGCCTTCAGGGCGAAAACGCCGATGAAGTAGCCTTCTTCTTTGGAGGTGACGAGGTACCCATAGTTGCCGCCGGAGGTCAGCTCATCGATCAGGACAAGGGCCTCCATGGGGTCGGTGTGGGTATCGAAGCGGAGGTAGCGGGTGACTTCCGGGTCGGAGGTCAGGGAGAAGACCGGCGGCAGATCCTCCCGCTTCAGAGGGCGGAGGAGGAGATGCTCAGTCTCGTACCGTTCCGCTACAGCAGTTTTTTTCGGATCGAGTCCCAGCAGGGCGCCCTGATACGTCCGGCTCAAAGCAAGAAGGCAGCGGAAAAATTCCACATCGTATTCGGCGAAGGCGGGGGACGCCTGCTCCCGGACGGTGGATAAAATGGCTTCTTCCCGCTCCGGGACGAAAATTTTCATGCTGTGGGCACCTTTATATTCCGCCACCTTGCCGCAAAGCTCCATGCGGCGCTCGAAAAGAGACTGCATCTGGCGGTTGATGGCGTCGATCTCCTGACGGATCTCATTCAGCTCCATCTTCAGCTTCCTCCTCCGGTTCGGGTTCTGATTCGGGCTTGGGGACCCGTTTGCAGCAGCGATCCAGAAGGGCTTCGGCTTCTTTCACATAGAAGGTCGTCCCGCCGGCGTCGATGATGTAGTCGCAGCGGTCGGAGGCAGTGTAGTTGGCGCCGGTGAGCTGATCCAGCTGAGCCAGCTTCCAGAGGGCGGTGATGCGGCTCAGGGTGAAGGTGGCGTTGTCATAGAGATCCTCATAAATTTCCCGGGCACGGGTGACGTTTTTTCGGCGGAAGGCGAGGGCGCCGTCGATGATGTTCAAAAGCTGCCGGCCGTTGGCGGCGAAGTTTGACTTTTCCTTGGCGGAGGCGACCTGTTTTTTTACCTGCTCCCGGATCTTGATGATCCGGTCTAAGTCACCCTCGGCTTCCAGGCAGCTGACCATCAGGTTCTGGCACTGGAGGTAGAAAAGGGACTTGCCGGGCTTCATGGAGATCTTTTCAAGCTCCTTTTTTGCGTCCTCCCAGTTTCCCTGATAGTAAAGGGCACGGGCAATGTTCAGGGTGTAGACCGGCGCTTTCCAGCCGCCGTCCCGGATGGGGCGGAAGATGGCCTCGTACTTGACGGGGTCGCAGTCGAAGGTGAGGATGCGGTTGACCTGATTCAGCTTGAGGGCTTTTAAGACCCGGATCAGGTAGTTTGCAAACAGCGCCACGATGGCTTCAAAGATGCCGTTTACAAGGATTGTCTGTCCGGAGATGCCCCGCCAGATAAGGAAGGCGGCGGCCGGGACAGTCAGGATGTGGAGGATCCAGATGCCGATGATGGCAAGACGGTATTCCTTCACGACTGCTGCGGCCGGGACGGATTTATAGGATTTTTTCTGTTTCATCCAAGTGCTCCTTTTTCATGAGTTGTTATTATTGTAGCACGCCGGGGCTATAAAAGCAAGAAAAGGGGGCGGCAAATCCGCTCCCTTTTGAAAATTTAAAAGATTGCAATAATCGAAAAAATTTATTCTTCCTGCTGGCCGATCTCCAGATTTTCCATGGCAAATTCCACGGACATGACCAGCAGCTCGTTGCGAGTGCGGCCGGTAACTTGTGCAACTTTATCAAGCTGACGCACCAGATGGTCGGGCAATCTGGCGGAAACGACGGTGGTTTTCCCGTAAGGGGATTTCTTAGGGTTTACGACGAACTTCCTTTCCATGCAATCACCTCGTAATTTATTGTAAACGCATTTTTGTATTTATAACAGATTACATAAGTTGACAGTTGCATTACAATGTGGTAAGATGGGAGGGAAAGGGGAGAAATTTTGTGAGCATTGAAGTGAAACATTTTTACTCGAAAGAAGCGGAAGCTCTGAAAACTTTTGCTAATACAGTATTCTGGACAAACCTCGCTGCAGGTGTTCTTGTTTTGATCTTCTCCATGTTTGCAAAGGACAAATGGGGAGATCCTACCCTCAGCGGAGTGGGATTCTTTACGGGACTGTTATGGTGCGGTGGAATTACCTTTGTCGGATACGGCATAAAACTCATTTTAAATGGTTTTGCCGTTATAGTTGAAGCAAGCTCCCGCAGGATCAAATAAAAATGACTCCCGGCTCTCGAGAAAGGAACCGGGGGTTTTCAATCGTTAAATTTTTTCGCAGCCCTTGCCCTTGGGGGGAAGTTCGTGTATGATAGAAGGAGAAAATGCAGATACTGGGAAAGCCTACGGGTTGAAAGGAGCGGCGAAACGATGAAATGCGCCTATTGCGGCAAGCGGTTTTCCGGCGAAGGGCCTTACTGCAGCGAACGCTGCCGGAAGCAGGGGGAAGCGGCGGCACGGCTCGCCTACAAGACCCGGATCCCTTTCTGGATCTTCACAGTGGCGGCGGCGGTGCTGGCGCTGACGGGCGGGGTGCTTCTGGCGGCAGCGAAGCAAGATCCCGGATTTTTCCTGCTGGGGCTGGCGGCGTCGGTCTTCGGGCTGGGTCTGGTGGCGTTCCCGAGAGGGCGGCGCAGCCGCAGTGCCGGGGGGCAGATCTTAGGCGGTGTGCTGTTCACGCTGGGGATCTTATGCATGATCCTCTGGCACTAATTTTCCTCTTCAAAGAGGTCGGTGAGGACCCGGGGCCCGTATTCCCGGGTGCCGAGGCCTGCAATCTGGCGGGTCAGGTTGCCGTTCAGGATGTTTTTCGGCTCGGCCTTCAGGAAGATGGAGATGCACAGGAGCTCATCCTTGATCCGGCGGCGGCGGAGAAGCCGCTCTTTTAAAAGCCGATAGGCACGGTAGCCGCCGGAGGCGTTCAGGGACGTGAATTCGATGTAATGCTCGATGTCGCAGATTTCGGCGCTGACGTTCCGAAGGTCGGCGATGAGCTGCTGCTTCCGCTCCAGAAGGTCTTCATAATAGTGTTTGAACTCGTCCGCCTTGGCGATCCATTCGTCCAGAAAGGCGGCTTTTTCTTCTTTTTCGGCCTCTTCCTGCGCCCTGAGGGAGTCTTTCTTCTTTCGGGAGCGGGAGGGCTTTTCTGTTTTTTCGGAGGGTGTTTCCGCTTGGGCGGCGGGGGCGGACTGCCACGGCTCCACCGACCAGCCGGGGCGCTCTTTCGGCTTTATCATGTTTGCGAGAATATTGTTTGCTTTGGTCTGGGTCAGGACGGTGGCTGCTAAAGGATCGGAGACCCGGATCCAGTGACTGCCGTCGTTGACGTTGAAAAATCCGCCGTCCTGATGGACCAGTACGAATTGCTTTTCAGGCATGGTGCGGCTCCTTTTTGTCAGAGATTTCTTTGGGAAAACGCCTGCCGGAAAGCGGGACAGGCGAGGGGGTGCGGATCTGCTTTGGGAAAGGGATTCCTGCCGGAGTTTTGCGCCAGCAGAAGGCTTTGAGGTTATTATACCACAGCCGTATGAAAAATTCAAAGGGGAGCGGATTTTTTGCGGTTGGCAGGAAAATGCCGGAAATTTCTATAAAAATTCAGCAGATTCATAAAAAATTCAAAAACTTCGGATTTTCAGTTGCTTTTCTGCAGGAAATGGTGTATATTTATTTCAAAACACTTTTCTGCTTTAATAACCAAAAGAAAGAAGGATCTTATGGACATGGTCAATGTCGGGTGGCTTTCGGTGCTGCCTCCGCTGATCGCCATTGTGTTGGCGCTGCTGACCAAGGAGGTCATCCCCTCTCTGATGGTCGGAATTCTTTCGGGGACGCTCATTTACTCCTGCTTTACCGCTTCCGGAGCGGGGATCGCCGTGAAAACGGTGGAAAACGCCTTTACCCTCATGGCGGAGAAGCTGGGGGCCAATACGTCGATCATCCTCTTCCTCTGCCTGCTGGGGGCGCTGGTGGCGGTCATCAGCAAAGCCGGCGGCTCTGCGGCATACGGCGCCTGGGCCAGCCGGAAGCTGAAGGGGAAACGATCCTCCCAGCTGGCTACGGCGGTGCTGGGAGTCATCATTTTCATCGATGATTACTTCAACTGCCTGACCGTGGGCACCGTGATGAAGCCGGTGACGGATAAAAACCGGATCTCCCGGGTGAAGCTCGCCTACATCATCGATGCAACGGCGGCTCCCATCTGCATCATTGCTCCGGTCTCCAGCTGGGCGGCGGCGGTGGGCTCCAACCTTCAGGATGCCGGCGGCTTTGAAAGCACCATGGGCGCTTTCGTGTCCACCATCCCCTATAACCTGTATGCGTTGCTCTCTATCCTGCTGGTGGTGGTGCTCTGCCTGGCGGATCTGGACTTCGGCCCCATGGCGAAGGCCCAGCGGCTGGCGGAAGAGACCGGCGACTTAGGCGCAGTGGACGCACCGGCTGCGGCGGAAGAAGCCGGAAACAAGCCCAAGGGCAGGGTCTACGACCTCATCATCCCCGTGGCGGCGCTGATCGTTTTCTCGGTGCTGGCCATGCTTTATACCGGCAGGTTCTTTAACGGCGAGGGGCTTACCCTTGCGGAAGCCTTCGGCGACTGCGACTCGTCCATGTCGCTGGTCTTAGGCGGCTTCGGCGGGCTGCTGGTGGCGTTTCTGCTCTTTATCCCCCGGAAGGTGGTGGGCTTCAAAGCCTTTATGGAGGGCATTGGCGAGGGCATCAAATCCATGGTCCCCGCCTGCACCATCCTGACCCTTGCGTGGACCATCAGCGGCGTCTGCCGGGACCTGCTGGGAACGGGGCAGTATGTAGGCGAGCTGGTCAGACACTTCAGCCTGTCGCTTTACTTCCTGCCTGCCATCATTTTTGTGGTGGCGGCGCTGCTCTCCTTCTCCACCGGTACGGCGTGGGGCACCTTTGGCATCCTGATCCCCATCGTCATGGTGGTCATGGAGCCGGCAGGGGATCTGAAGCTGGCGACGGTGGCGCTGGCGGCGACGCTGGCAGGCTCCGTTTTCGGCGACCATTGCTCCCCTATTTCGGATACGACCATTCTTTCGTCCACCGGTGCGGGCTGCAACCACATCCAGCACGTTTCCACCCAGATGCCCTATGCGCTGCTGACGGCGGTTGCCAGCTTCTTCGGATACCTGGCGGCAGGCTTCAGCCGGGGCAACGTCTTCCTGACCTTAGGTGTCAGTGCTGTGGTGCTGTTGGGTGGGGTCTTCCTGTTCCATCGGCTCACCGGTAAGAGAAAACCGGCGTAAGCTTTCTTCCCTAAAACAAAAACCCCGCCCGGAAGGCTTTGGATCTTCCGGGCGGGGTTTTGTGTATCAATCAGCGGTCGAGAGCGTATTCCCCGGCAAAGGATTCGCCGGCGGCGTCTTCCGCCGTGATGCGGATGGCGTCGCCCTGCTTTGCAAAGTAGAGACGGACGCCGTCCTTCCCTACATACTCCGCCTGAGAGGGATCGTCGGCGGCGATGCGGCCCACCTGCGCTTCCAGCGTTTCCTCGCCGGCGGTCAGTGTGAATTCAAAGGAATTATTGTCCATCAGCTCGACGGTGAGGATGCTTCCCGTTTCGGAAGCGTAAGTCCCGCCCCACTGGGTGGGAGTGGTGCGGAAGGCGGGGTCGTCCTCCACCGGGTAGGTGGAGCCGTCGGTATGACGGGTGGTAACGGCGCCGGTCTCCTTGTCCACAAGGACGGTCAGCTCCGTTTTACCGGTTACGGCAAAGACGTAGCAGGAGCTGCCGTCCAGCTCCTCGTCTTCTGCGGGGGTAAGGGTGCAGCTGCCGTTAAAATCCAAAGGCACCTGTTCTTTTGCGAGTGTTTCTGCTTCCGACCGGGAGAGAAGGGACTCTACGGAGGAAGGCTCCGAAGAAACGACGGAAGAGCCCGGGTCGGAGGGCTCCGGGAGGGAGCTTTGTCCGTTGCCGCCGCAGGCGGTAAGGGCTGCCGCAAGGGCAAGGAGAAGGATCGCAAAAGATCGTTTGTGTTTCATAAAAATACCTGCCTTTCCGGGGCGAAAAGCCCCAAGGGAAGTGTGACAAAGGAACCGGCTCCGTTCTTGCAGGCCGCTTTCGGACGCCCAGAGACCCGCTTCTTTCTTAAGGATCGGTTCTGCCCTTATGGTAACACAGATCCGGGAATTTTGCAACGCCTTTTCATCTTCTGTTTTCTTGCGGCAAAGTTCAGTTTTTTTTTCTTCCTTCGGTTTGCTCTTTTCACCGGGGAGGGGGTATGGTATAATGACCTCAAAGTTGTCGATCTATGGCAAACAAAATTCGTTTTTCAGACAAAATTGCAGCAATTGCACATCAGGAGGTATCCGTATGGATCAGACCATGTACATTGTTTCCAGCCTGGAGAAGGTCTTCTCCAACACTCGCCCCTTGCCTTATACCGGAAAATTTTCCATGCTCCGGAAGGATCGGCTTTCCTTCCAGGCGGCATTTTTCGCCAAACCCGTCGGCTATGAGCCAACCTATGTTTCCCGCTGGAGCACCGTGAAGGTGGATTCTCCTCTGGCAAAATGGATCCGGCTGTACCATGTGAAGGAAATGCCCAGCCGCCTGCCGGCTTTTGCCGGCGAGGATGGGAATTACCTTCGGACGGAGCCGGGCCTCTTTCCCGACCTGCTGGAGCCTGCTACGGATGTGAAGTTCCGGGCGTCCGTCAATCATTGGAACGCCATCTGGGTGGAGATCGCTTCGGATGAGGAGACCCCTGCCGGCGAATTCCCCATCACCCTTACCCTGACCATGGGGGAGGGTCACGAGGTTCGGGAGCTGACGGTTTCCACCTCCGTTGAGGTGATCCCTGCCGCTTTGCCGGAGCAGACCCTGATCCATACCGAGTGGTTCCACAGCGACTGTGTGGCGGATTTTTACCATGTGGACGTATTCAGCGAGGAGCACTGGGCTCTGCTGGAAGGGCAGATCGCCTGTGCCGCCGAGTACGGCATCAACGCCCTGCTGACCCCCGTTTTCACCCAGCCGCTGGACACGGCTGTAGGCGGTGAGCGGACGACGGTGCAGCTGGTGGATGTGGTGAAGAAGGGGGAGAGCTACTCCTTCGGCTTTGAGAAGCTGGACCGCTGGGTGGAGTTATGCCGCCGCTGCGGGATTAAATATTTTGAGATCGCCCATCTTTACACCCAGTGGGGCGCCGAGCACTGCCCCAAGATCATGGCGACCGTGGATGGGGAATATAAGAAGCTCTTCGGCTGGGAAAGCGACGCCGTCGGCGAGGAGTATCGTGGGTTCCTGAACGCCTTCCTGCCGGCTCTGACTGCACGGATGGAGACGCTGGGTGTTGATAAAGAGCACGTCCTCTTCCACATTTCCGACGAGCCGGGCGGTGCTCATCTGACTCAGTACAACGCCTGCAAGGCGCAGGTGGCGGAGCTTTTGAAGGGCTACACCATCATGGACGCCCTCAGCGACTTCGATTTCTATCAGAAAGGCGTCTGCGAGCACCCGGTGGTGGCCAGCAATCATGTGACGCCGTTCCTGGAGCATCACGTTCCCGACCTCTGGGTCTACTACTGCTGCGGTCAGGGCTACAAGGTCAGTAACCGGTTCTTCGGTATGCCTTCTGCCCGGAACCGCATCATCGGCACCCAGTTCTATAAGTATAATGTTGCCGGCTTCCTGCAGTGGGGCTTCAACTTCTATAACGCCCAGCTCTCCATGTACCACATCGATCCCTTTGCGGTCACCGATGCGGACGGGGCGTTTCCTTCCGGCGATGCATTCGTCGTTTATCCCGGCCCTGATGGCACCCCTTGGAAATCCCTGCGGCTGCTGACGTTTAACGAGGCGCTGAACGATCTGCGTGCTTTTCGGCTGCTGGAGAGCTTCACCTCCCGGGAGTTCGTGATGGATCTGCTGGAGGGCGATCTTTCCGGCGAAATCACCTTCTTCGACTATCCGCAGGATGCAGCGTATCTTCTGAACCTGCGCCAGCGGGTCAATCAGGAAATCAAAGCCCGCTTGAAATAAGAACCGCTCAAAAAGCCGGATGGGAAGCTCTGTCTGGCTTTTTCTTTTTGAAAAAGTATGCTATACTGAAGGAAAGGGAGGGAGAAACGATGGTACTGGTCATTTTGCCGGTTCTGGTTCTTGCACTTTATGGGGCGAAGTTTACCGGGAAGGGGATTCGCCCGGACTATATCAGCCGGGAAAGTACCCAGGCGGTCAAGGGTATTTTCGTCCTGCTGGTCTTCCTGCGGCATTATAAGAGCTGCGTTTCGCTGACCGGTGCGCTGGATCGGCCCTTTCTGAAGCTCAACAACTGGCTGGGGCAGCTGATCGTGGTGCTGTTCTTTTTCTATTCCGGGTACGGGGTCTATACGTCCTATCGGAAAAAGGGTGTGGATTATACAAAAGCCATCCCGAAAAAGCGGGTGCTGACGACTCTTGTCCATTTCGACCTGGCGGTGTGCGTTTACCTGCTGGCGGACGCCCTGATGGGGATCCGTTACAGCGGGGAGTGGATCGTCTCCGCTTTCTTTGCGTGGCAGTCGGTGGGGAACAGCAACTGGTTCATCTGGGCGATGCTGGTTTTGTATCTGATGAGCTGGGCAGTGCTGCGCTTTCTCCCGGCCGGGGCTTGGCAGCCGGCAGCCCTGACGGCGATGAGCCTTCTGTATGTGATCCTCTTCCATCGGGCGTATCCGGATTCCTGGTGGTGGTACGACACCATCTTCTGCTATGCGGTCGGGATGTGGTACGGGCTTTTCCGTGAGAAGATCGAGGAGTCCCTTTCAAAAGAACGGAACTTCTGGGTCGTTTTTGCCCTTTTGCTGGCGGCGGGGCGGTTCCTTTTCTATTGGAGAAATCATCTGGCAGCATATGAAGCGCTGGCGGTGGTCTTCTGCCTGCTCTGCGTGATGGTCACCATGAAGGTGTCCTTCGGGAACCGGGTGCTCCGGTGGCTGGGGGAAAGAGTCTTCCCGTTTTACATCATCCAGCGGCTCCCCATGATGATCCTCAGCCATTTCGGGATAAATGAAAAGCCCTATCTTTTCTTTGCGCTGAGCCTGCCGCTGACCCTGCTCTGCGGAGTCGGGTTCGACTGGTGTGTGAAGCGGCTGGACGGGGTTTTCCTGAACCGAAAAAAATAATTCTAAAAAGAGGGAAAAACCGTTGACAAGCTCTTGCGGTTTGTGGTATACTGTTAGTACCTCTAAAAGGGTTTATTTTTTTGTGCAAAAAATTGGCCGGGCAGCCTTCCGGCCAAGCCTTTCCGAAACGGATTCGCGGAGGAAAGACCTTGAGCGTTCTTCCTTTTTGAGGGAGGCAAAACAGTCCGATTATACAGGAGGTGCCGAACATGAGGGTAAAAGTAACCTTGGCTTGCTCGGAGTGCAAGCAGCGCAACTACAACACGATGAAGAACAAGAAAAACGATCCCGACAGACTGGAAATGAGCAAGTATTGCCGTTTCTGCAAGAAACACACGACCCACAAGGAAACCAAGTAACGAAGAAGGGGGTACACGCATGGCAGAGCAAGTGGAGAAAAAAACTCCTGAGAAAGCCAAACCCGCAAAGAAAAAAGGCGGTTTTCTGAAAAAAGCGTCCCGTTTCTTCAAGGATTTGAAAAGCGAAGTCAAGAAGGTCGTGTGGCCCACCCGGAAACAGGTCTTCAAGAACACCGTTGCGGTTCTTGCCGCTATGGGTGCCGTTGGAGTCGTTATCTGGGTATTAGACGCCCTGCTTACCCTGTTAAGAGGGCTTCTGCTGGGGGCGTAACGAACCCTTGGCACGTCCATTTCCAAACGCTGATCGTCGGAGGTTTCAAGTATGGCAGAAACGCCAAAATGGTACGTCGTCCACACGTACTCGGGGTATGAGAACAAAGTTGCACAAAATATAGAGAAGGTCGTAGAGAACCAAGGGTTCGGCGACCTGATTTTTGAGGTAAAGATCCCCACAGAAACCGTTGTGGAAATTAAAAACGACAAGCAGCGGGAAGTGGAACGCAAAATCTTTCCCGGTTATGTTCTGGTCAAAATGATTTTGACCGATGATTCTTGGTATGTCGTGCGGAACATCCGCGGCGTTACCGGCTTCGTCGGCCCTGCAAGCAAACCCATCCCGCTGACCGATCAGGAGATCGAGGCGCTGGGCGTCGATGTGCGGACCGTTGAAGTGGATTACGCTCCTGGAAACAACGTGCGTATTGTTCACGGTCCCCTGGAAGGTCTTACCGGCCGGGTAGAGGAAGTGGACGTGGAAAAGGATCTGGTCAAGGTCACGGTTTCCATGTTTGGCCGAGACACCCTTGCGGAGCTGCAGCTGGGGCAGGTCGAATTGGTCCGGGAATAATTTCCTTAGCAAGTTCATCGAATCGTCCCGGTGGGACGGCTTTCAGATTGGAATATGTTCCGATTTGAATGTGGGAGGAACGGGAGAACCGTTCCGCCAGTTACCACGTTATTTTGGAGGTGCTTATCATGGCTCAGAAAGTTACAGGCTACATTAAGCTGCAGATCCCTGCCGGCAAGGCAACCCCCGCGCCGCCCGTAGGCCCCGCCCTCGGTCAGCACGGCGTCAACATCATGGCATTCACCAAGGAATTCAACGAGCGGACCAAAAACGAGATCGGCATGATCATCCCTGTGGTCATCACCGTTTATGCAGACCGCACGTTCTCCTTCATCACCAAGACTCCTCCTGCGGCCGTTCTGATCAAGAAGGCTGCCGGTCTGGAGACCGCTTCCGGCGAGCCCAACAAGAAGAAAGTCGGCAAGCTCACCAAGGAGCAGGTCCAGAAGATCGCCGAAACCAAAATGCCTGACCTGAACGCTGCCAACGTCGAGTCCGCCATGCGGATGATCGCCGGCACTGCTCGTTCCATGGGCATTGAGGTCGTGGAGTAACCCCCCGATCTGTGGGAGGAACATTCCGCTATCAACCACTTTAAGGGAGGATATTTGTTATGAAACACGGAAAGAAATATACGGATAGCCTCAAAGCCTTCGACCGCAACAACCTGTTTGAAGCGTCCGAAGCTTTGGAGACCGCTGTCAAGACCGCAAAAGCCAAATTCGACGAGACCGTTGAGGTTCATATCCGTCTGGGCGTTGACTCCCGGCACGCTGACCAGCAGGTTCGCGGCGCAGTCGTCCTGCCCAACGGCACCGGCAAGACCGTCCGGGTCTTAGTTATCTGCAAAGGCAACAACGTGGAAGCCGCTCAGGCTGCCGGCGCTGACTATGTCGGCGAAGAGTATGTCCAGAAGATCCAGTCCGAAGGCTGGATGGACTTCGACGTGGTCATCGCTACCCCTGATATGATGGGTGTCGTTGGTCGTCTCGGTAAAGTCCTCGGCCCCCGTGGCTTGATGCCTTCTCCTAAGGCCGGCACCGTCACCCCTGACGTGGCGAAGGCTGTTACCGAAGCGAAAGCCGGTAAGATCGAGTACCGTCTCGACAAGACCAACATCATCCACTGCCCCATCGGCAAGGCTTCCTTCGGCGCAGAGAAGCTGCTGGAGAACTTTGACGCTCTCATGGGCGCCATCGTCAAGGCGAAGCCCGCCACTTCCAAGGGCCAGTACGTCAAGTCCTGCGTGGTCGCGACCACCATGGGCCCCGGCGTCCGCATCAACCCCACCCGCTACGGTGCATAATGCCGTTTTTTTCAGAAAAGGGTTGACAATCCCTTTGGGATTCTGTTATAATAAAAAGGCTGAAATCCTGAGACAGCTGGTGCGGCTTAGCCGCTGAAAGGGATGATTCCCGCCCGCCGAGGAAGACGGAAAATGATTTCGCTCTCTTTCTAAGAGGTTCATTTGCCCTTCCTGCTGGTTCAGGAAGGGCATTTTTATTGGTTTGTTGCTGGAGGTGAAAAATTTGCCAAGCGAGAAAGTATTGCTGGAAAAACAGCAGGCGGTTGCCGACCTGAAGGCCAAGCTTGAAAAAGCGGTCTCCGGCGTTCTGGTTGACTATAAGGGCATTAACGTTGCAAGCGACACCAAGCTCCGGAAAGAGCTGCGTGAAGCCGGCGTGGACTACAGCGTTTACAAGAACTCTGTGATCCGGTTCGCAGTGGAGGGAACTCCTTATGCGGATCTTGCCAAGCATCTGGAAGGCACCACTGCTTTCGCACTGTCTGAGGAGGACGCCGTTGCTCCTGCCCGGATCGTTGCGAAATATTCCAAAGACGTGAAGGACGGATTCAACCTGAAGGCCGGCTTCGTGGAAGGAAAGATGCTGGATGCAGCCGGGGTGACCGAGTTGTCCAATATCCCCTCCAGAGAGGTTCTTATTGCTCAGGTTCTGGGCGGCTTCAATGGCGTTATCCGCAACTTCGCTGTTGTCCTGGATCAGATCCGGGAGCAGAAAGAGGCCTGCTAATGGCCGCAGCCTGAAGGCTGCTTAACAAAATCAAACGATATGGAGGTAACTTACCATGGCTTCTGAGAAAGTTCTGGCTATGATTGAAGAAGTAAAGGCTCTGACCGTGTTGGAGCTCTCCGAGCTGGTGAAAGCTCTGGAGGAAGAGTTCGGCGTTTCTGCCGCTGCTGCTACCGTCACCGTTGCCGGCGGCGCTGCTGCTGCTCCCGCTGAAGAGGAGAAGACCGAGTTCGACGTCGTTCTGGCTGAAGTTGGCGATGCCAAGACTGCCGTTATCAAGGCTGTCAAGGAGATCACCGGCCTGGGTCTGAAGGAGTCCAAGGAGATCGTTGACAACGCTCCTAAGGCCGTGAAGACCGGCGTTTCCAAGGCTGACGCTGAGGAAATGAAGAAGAAACTGGAAGATGCCGGCGCTAAGGTTGAGCTGAAGTAAGTTTTTTCTAGCGAATGAAAATCCCGCTGCAGGGTTTCCTGCGGCGGGATTTTTTGCGTCTATGAAGCCCCCTCTTGTGGATTGCTTTTGCGGGAGGAGCTGGCATAATAAGGGAAAAATGGGCATGGAGTATGGGCGAGGACGTTTTGGGAAGGCTTTTTATGTAGCCTGACCTTCCTTGCCGTGACCGGGTCGGGGGCCTAAACCGAAGCTAATGGACAGGGCGGAATCCACCGAGTGCATGGCCTCCGGCGGAAGCTCTCCCATTTTTTCTTTCAGCCGGCGCTTGTCAAGAGTCCGGACCTGCTCCAGGAGGACGACGGAGTTCTTGGAAAGGCCGCAGCTGTGGGCATTCAGCTCGATGTGAGTGGGGAGCTTTGCCTTGTCCCGCTGGCTGGTGATGGCGGCGGCGATGACGGTGGGGCTGTAGCGATTGCCCATATCGTTTTGGACGATGAGGACGGGACGGATGCCGCCCTGCTCCGAGCCCACCACGGGGCTCAGGTCGGCGTAGTAGATTTCTCCTCGTTTGATGGACACGGTGAAGACTCCTTTCAAGGGTGGTTGCTCCATTCTATTTTGCGGCGGAGCAGCGGGTGAAGCAGGGAATTTTTGGGTGCATTCCGGGTAAGATCCGGGACTAAAAGGGTGCGTTTTGGGGTAATTCAAGGGCATGGCCGTCAGTAATGACCAGCCGGCGGGGTGCGATTTTGGCAAGAGTAGGGTCGTGGGTGATAAGTACCAGCGTTTTTCCCTGCTGGTTCAGAGAGAGGAGGGCGTCCATCACCGCCTTTCCGGAAACGGCGTCCAGATTGCCGGTGGGCTCGTCCGCTAAGATCAGCGACGGGCTGGCGGCGATGGCCCGGGCGATAGCGACCCGCTGCTGCTGGCCGCCGGAAAGCTCCGAAGGGCGATGGGCGGCCCGGTGGGAAAGCCCCATCTGCTCCAAGGCGCCGATACAGAGCTGTTGACGGGTACGGCGGGGGAGTCGGCGGTAAAGAAGGGGCAGTTCCACATTTTCATAGGCGGTCAGGGTGGGGATCAGGTGGAACCCCTGGAAGATGAATCCGATCTCCCGGTTGCGGATCCGGCTCAGCTCCGTTTCGCTGCAAAGGGAGAGATCCCGGCCGCTTAAAAGGCAGCGGCCGGAGTCGGGGAGGTCAAGGCACCCAAGCAGGTTCATAAGAGTGGATTTTCCGGAGCCGGAGGGACCGGTGATGGAGAGAAATTCCCCGGGAAAAAGGGAAAGGCTGAGGTTTTCGAGGACGGGGACCGTCTCTTTCCCCCGGCGGTAGGATTTGCTCACGTTCTGAAGCTCCAGCAAGGACTGCATGGGATCACCTTCCTTGATCGGTAGTTTGCCCGGAGGAAAGGCCGCTCATGCAGCAAGCGGGAAGTTTTGCGGGGAAACCCGGGCGATGTTTAAAGTTTTTGTGAATTTACCGGGTGAATCCCTTGTTATTAGGGGGAAAACGGGTATAATAAGAATGGTACTTTTTACGATTCCGGAGAAGTGCTTCGGAAAGGAGACGGTCTTTTGACCCTGAACATTGTCCTTGTGGAGCCCCAGATCCCCCAGAACACGGGGAACATCGCCCGCACCTGCTCGGTGACGGGGGCAAGGCTTCACATTGTGCGGCCTATGGGCTTTATGGTGGACGACCGGAAGCTGAAGCGGGCGGGGCTGGATTACTGGCACCTGCTGGACATCACTTATTACGACAACTGGGAAGATTTTGCGGCAAAGAACGCCGGGCCTTACTTTTTCTTTTCAACGAAAGCCCGGAAGGTCCACTCGGACGTCTCCTATCCCGATGGGGCCTATCTGGTCTTCGGACGGGAGGACGCCGGGCTTCCGGAGGAGCTTTTAAAGGCTCACCCGGAGGATTGCGTGCGGATCCCCATGCGGTCGGAGGTGCGGAGCCTCAATTTGTCAAATTCCGTTGCCATTGGCGTTTACGAGGCGCTGCGGCAATGGAGATACCCGGATCTTTCCGTCAAGGGGAGTCTTCACAGGCTTCACTGGGACGAGGAAGACGCTACATAAGGATGGAAACTATGAGAAAAATCAAAATCGTCACCGACTCAGCCTGCGACATCCCGAAGGAGCTGGAGGAGCGCTACGGCATCCGGATCCTGCCCTTTTCCATTGCCGTCGGCGACGAGAGCTATACCGAACGCAAGGACTTTACCAACGAAGAATTTTACCAGATTCTGGCCACCAGCCCCCGGCTGCCCACTACCTCCCAGTACACCCCTATGCAGTTTCTGGACGTGTACGAGGAGATCTGGAAGGAAGGGTACACCGATTTAATTTATGTGTCCATCAACTCCAAGGGGTCTGCCACCCACGGCAACTCCCTGATGGCGAAGAAGGAGTTTTTTGAGGCTCATCCGGAGGCGGAAGAGCATTTTGCCATCCATGTGGTGGACTCCAGAAGCTACACCATCGCCTACGGCTATCCGGTAGTGGAAGCGGCAAAGAAGGCGGAGAAGGGGGCTTCCCCGGAGGAAATCGTCGCTTATTTGGAGGACTGGTTCTCCTGCTGCCGGATCTATTTTGCCCCGTACAGCCTGGAATTTGTGAAAAAGAGCGGGCGGGTCAGCTGCGCCGCCGCTTTCGTAGGGGAACTGATGGGGCTGAAACCCATCATTTCCTTCGTGGACGGGGAGTCGAAGACTGTCGCCAAGGTCCGGGGGGACAAGGCGGTGATCCCGGCGATTTTAAAGCTCGCCAAGGAGCGGATGATCCCCCACACCCCCTACTGCATCATCGGCGGGTCGGTGCAGGAATACATCGACGAAATGGACGCAGAGAGCCGGAAGCTCTTCGGTTACGGCAGCAGCATGACCGCTACCGCCGGAGCTGCCATCAGCATCAATGCCGGACACAGGATCATCGGCATCATTATCAAGGAGAAGTTAAAATGATTTCTTTGGGGAAAATGACCGGAAGGTCCGGTTTTTCTTCCCGCCTTTCGGCATTTTTTCGGAGAGATTTTATAGAAATCCCCTTGAAAAAATCTTCTGAATGCGCTAAAATAAGGTAGAAATTGTTTTATCTTTAACAATGCAATAAAAATTGAAAGGAATGACGATCATGACCTCTTACAACAAGAAAACCGTTGAGGATATCGACGTCAAGGGCAAAAAAGTCCTTGTTCGCTGCGACTTCAACGTCCCGCTGGCAGACGGTGTCATCACCGACGACAAGCGGATCCGCGAATCCGTCAAGACTCTGAAATACCTGCTGGACAACGGCGCTGCCGTTATCGCCTGCTCTCATCTGGGCCGTCCGAAAGGCGAGTTCAACATGAAGTACTCCCTGGCTCCCGTAGCTGCGCGCCTGTCCCAGCTGCTGGGCATGGATGTCATCATGGCTTCCGACGTCATCGGCGAGGACGCAAAGGCAAAGGCTGCCGCTCTGAAGCCCGGCCAGATCATGCTTCTCGAGAACGTCCGCTTCCACAAGGAAGAGGAGAAGAATGATCCCGCTTTCGCCAAGGAGCTGGCTTCCATGGCGGACATCTATGTGAACGATGCGTTCGGCACCGCTCACCGGGCTCATGCTTCCACCGCCGGCGTTGCCGACTATCTCCCCGCCGTCTGCGGCTACCTGATCCAGAAAGAGATCTCCATCATGGGCAAGGCTCTGGAAGATCCCAAGCGCCCCTTCGTGGCAATCTTAGGCGGTGCGAAGGTCTCCGATAAGATCGGCGTCATCGAGAACCTGATCGACAAGGTCGACACCCTCATCATCGGCGGCGGTATGGCTTACACCTTCATGCGCTCCATGGGCAACTCCACCGGCACCTCCATCTGCGAGGAGGACAAGCTGGATCTGGCCCGTGAAATGATGGCCAAGGCTCGTGCCAAGGGCGTCAACTTCATCATCCCCGTGGACAACATCGTGGGCCGGGAATACAAACCCGATACCCCCTTTATGCGGATCTACTCCGACGCCATCCCCGACGGCTGGATGGGTCTGGACATTGGGCCTACCACTCAGGAGCTGTTCTCCAAGAGCCTGATCGGAGCCGGCACTGTGGTCTGGAACGGGCCCATGGGCGTTTCCGAATGGGACAACTTCGCTTCCGGCACCATTGCGGTCGCCAAGGCTGTGGCTGAGTCCGGCGCTATCTCCATCATCGGCGGCGGCGACTCTGCGGCTGCGGTCGAGAAGCTGGGCTTTGCCGATAAGATGACCCACATCTCCACCGGCGGCGGCGCTTCTCTGGAGTTCTTAGAAGGTCTGTCTCTGCCCGGCATTGCCTGCCTGAACGACAAGGACTAATCCGCCCGCATTTCTTCCCGGCGGTTCGTCCGGGTCAAGGAACGATCACACACGAAACGGCGGGAGTCCTTGCAGGCTCCTGCCGTTTTTCAGTCCATATCAAAAGGAGAAATCAACATGAACAAAGCTGTACGCAAAGCCGTTATTGCCGGCAACTGGAAAATGAACAAGACCCGCCCCGAGGCGAAAGAGCTGATCGAGGCTATGAAGCCTCTGGTGGCCGGAGCCGGCTGCGAAGTCGTGGCCTGCGTCCCCTTCACCAACCTGCAGACCGTGCTGGAGGCCGCAAAGGGCTCCAACATCAAGGTGGGCGCTCAGAACTGCCACTTTGAAAAGTCCGGCGCTTTCACCGGCGAGATCTCTGCGGATATGCTCACCGAGATGGGCGTAGAGTACGTCATTATCGGCCACTCCGAGCGTCGTCAGTACTTCGGCGAGACCGACGTCACCGTCAACAAGCGGGTCAAAGCCGCTCTGGCTGCCGGCTTAAAGGTCATCCTCTGCGTCGGTGAGATGCTGGCTGACCGGGAAAACGGCGTCACCGACGAGCTGGTCGCTCTCCAGACCAAGATCGCTCTGAAGGACGTTTCCGCCGGGGAGCTGAAAAACGTCATCATCGCTTATGAGCCCGTTTGGGCCATCGGAACCGGCAAGACCGCTACCGCTGAGCAGGCAAACGAGGTCTGCGCCGTGATCCGCTCCACGATCAAGGCTCTGTACGGTGCAGAGGCTGCCGAGGGCATCACCATCCAGTACGGCGGTTCCATGAACGCCAAGAACGCCGCTGAGCTGCTGGCTCAGCCCGACGTGGACGGCGGCCTGATCGGCGGTGCTTCCCTGAAGGCTCCCGATTTCGCCGTGATCGTCGACGCCGCTACCAAGGGCTGAGAACCGCATCGTTCCGATAGAAAGGAAATCTCCATGAAAAAACCTGTTGCATTGATCATTATGGACGGCTTCGGCTACAATCCGGACAGCTATGGCAACGCCATTGCCGATGCAAAGAAGCCGAATTTAGATAAGCTGTTTGCTGAGTGCCCCCACACCCTCATCGGCGCCAGCGGCTTGGACGTGGGTCTTCCTGACGGACAGATGGGCAATTCAGAAGTCGGTCACACCAACATCGGCGCAGGCCGGGTGGTCTACCAGATGCTGGTGAAGATCTCCAAGTCCATCAAGGAAAGCACCATCCGCAAGAACCCTGCCATCGTGGGAGCAGTGGAGAACTGCGTGAAGAACGGCAGCGCCCTGCACCTGATGGGCCTGCTTTCCGACGGCGGCGTTCACAGCCACATCGAGCACCTGTTCGGCCTGATGGAAATGGCCAAAGATATGGGCGTTGAGAAGATCTACGTTCACGCATTCTTAGACGGCCGTGACGTGCCCCCCACCTCCGGTGCGGAGTACATGGAAAAGCTGGTCCAGGAGACCCAGCGGATCGGCGCCGGAAAGGTCGCCACCGTTATGGGGCGGTTCTATGCCATGGATCGGGATAACGCCTGGGATCGGGTGGAAAAAGCCTATGCCGCTATGGTGTACGGCGAGGGCGTGGAGGGCTGCTGCCCCGTAGGCGCCATCAAGAAGTCCTATGAAGAGGGCGTCACCGACGAATTCATGGTTCCCACCGTCCTGGACAAAGAGGGTACCATTAAAGCCGGCGACAGCGTGATCTTCTTCAACTTCCGGCCCGACCGTGCCCGGCAGATCACCCGTGCTTTCGTGGATCCGGACTTCACCGGTTTTCCCCGGAAGAACGGCTTCTTCCCCCTGCACTTTGTCTGCATGACCCAGTATGACGCCACCATGCCAAACGTCCACGTTGCCTTCCCTCCGGAAGCCCTGACCATGACCATGGGTGAGTATATCAGCAAGAATGGGCTGACCCAGCTGCGGATCGCCGAGACCCAGAAGTATGCCCATGTCACCTTCTTCTACAACGGCGGCGAAGAGAAGACCTTCCCCGGCGAGGATCGGATCCTCATCAAGTCCCCCGACGTGGAGACCTTCGACCTGAAGCCGGAGATGAGCGCTTACGAGGTCACCGACGCAGTGGTCAAGGCCATTGAAGAAGACAAGTACAACATGATTATCTTAAACTATGCCAACTGCGATATGGTGGGTCACACCGGCATCGAGGAGGCTGCTACCAAGGCCGTGGAGGCCGTTGACACCTGCGTCGGCCGGACGGTGGACGCCATTCTCAAGGCTGGCGGTGCGGCACTCATTACCGCTGACCACGGCAACGCCGAGAAGATGAAGGAGCCCGACGGCGCTCCCTTCACCGCTCACACCACCAATCCGGTGCCGCTGATCGTGGCCGGATACCCCTGCAAGCTGCGGGACGGCGGACGGCTGGCGGATCTGTCGCCCACGATGCTGGACATCATGGGACTGCCCAAGCCCCCGGAGATGGACGGCGAGAGCCTGATCGTCAAGGAGTAAGTTTCAAAACCGCCGCACGGGAACCCCTTGCGGCGGTTTCTCTTTTGAAGAAGGAAATCCCTTCCCGTCGTTTTCTGGAAGGAAGAAGGTGGCAGTATGGACGAGAAAGAGCCGGTTCCCGTACAGAGGGGGCTTACCTCCGCACAAGTGGAAGAGCGGGTGCAGCAGGGGCTCACCAACAAACTGGAAAACCGCATCAGCAAAACCGTAGGGCAGATCTTCCGGGACAACCTGATGACGTTTTTTAACCTCATCAACCTGATCCTGGCAATACTGGTGCTGACGGTGGGTTCTTATAAGAATGGGGCGTTTATCGGGACGGTGGTCTGCAACACCGCTATCGGCATCATTCAGGAGCTGCGGGCGAAGCGGACGTTAGATCGGCTCTCCCTGATTTCGGCGGCAAAAGCAAAGGTGCGCCGGGACGGGGAGGAGCGGCAGATCCCCATTGACGAGGTAGTCTTGGGGGATTTTATGCTCCTATCGGCAGGGGACCAGATCTGCGCCGATGCCGTGGTCCGGGAAGGGACGCTGGAGGTAAACGAGGCGCTTCTCACCGGCGAGTCCGACGTGATCGTGAAAAATCCCGGGGATAAACTTTATTCCGGCAGCTTTGTAGTGGCGGGACACGCCGCCGCGGAGACGGAGCACGTCGGGGAGCAGAATTTCTCCTACCAGCTGATGAAGGAAGCGAAGACCCTGAAAAAGCACCGCTCCCAGCTGCAGGATGCGGTGAACGTGATCCTGAAAGCGGTCAGCATCCTGATCGTGCCGCTGGGGATCGGGCTTTTCTGCAGCCAGCGGTTCCAGGGCGGGATGTCTTATTCCGAGGCCATTGTCAACACGGTGGCTGCGGTGCTGGGGATGATTCCGGAGGGGCTGGTGCTGCTGATCAGCATTGCGCTGGCGGTAGGTGTGGTCAATCTGGGGCGGCGGAAGACACTGGTGCACGAGCTTTTCTGCATCGAAACGCTGGCACGGGTGGATGTGCTGTGCCTGGACAAGACCGGCACGCTGACTGAAGGGCGGATGGCGGTAGAAGACACCGTGCTGTTGGAGCCGGATTTTCCGCTGGAACAGGTCATGGGAGTGCTCAACGGGGCGCTTGCGGATGAAAATGCGACGGCGATGGCGCTGCGGCAGCGGTTCCCGGCGGTTCAGGTAGCGGCTACGGCAGTGTTTCCCTTTTCTTCGGCCCGGAAGTTCAGCGGGGCTGCCTTCGGGGAAAAGGGGACATACCTGATGGGGGCTTACGAATTCCTGTTCCCGGAGGGTGATCCCTTGTTGGCGGAGCAGATTGAAGAATATGCCAAGCAGGGGATCCGGGTGCTGACGGTTGCGTGGTCGCCGGAACTGCCCGGGGAAAATGGGCTGCCTTCGGGGCTTAAGCCCTGTGCGCTGATCCTTCTGAGCGACGTGGTGCGGGCGGATGCCAAAGAGACGCTGGACTTTTTCAGAAGTCAGGACGTGCGGCTCATGGTGATCTCCGGCGACGACCCGGCGACGGTTTCCAGCATCGCCCGGAAGGCGGGGCTTCCCGGAGGGGAAGCCTATATCGACGCCACGGTGCTGCGGACGGAAGAGTCCATTGAAGCGGCGGTGGAGCGGTACTCCGTCTTCGGGCGGGTGACGCCGGAACAGAAAAAGTCCATCGTACAGGCTTTGAAAAAGAAGGGGCACACGGTAGCTATGACCGGCGATGGAGTCAACGATGTGCTGGCTCTGAAGGAGGCCGACTGCAGCGTTGCCATGGCGGCAGGCAGCGATGCGGCGAAGGACTGCTCCAATCTGGTGCTGCTGGACTCCAATTTTGCGTCCATGCCGTATATTGTCCGGGAAGGGCGGCGGGTCATCAACAACATCCAGAGCTCCGCCTCGCTTTTCCTTGTGAAGACTATCTTTTCGGTGGTGCTGACGCTGTTTTGTCTGATCACGGGGAGCGGGTATCCCTTTGTACCGATCCAACTGACAGTGATCGGGGTGTGTTCCGTGGGGATCCCCACCTTCCTGCTGTCCATGGAGCCGACGTACACCCGGATCCAGGGAGATTTCCTGAAAACGGTGTTCCGACGGGCAGCGTCGGGGGCGTTGACGGTGGTGCTCCAGGTGGCGGCGGCGACCTTCTTCTGCCGCTGGCTGGGGACGGAAGATGCGGTGCGGGCGACGATCTGCATGCTGGTCACGGGAATTACCGAGCTTTTCATGATTGGGCGGGTGTTCCCGTTGAACACCTGGTTCCGGAAGGTGGTATATTACGGGATGTTCCTGCTGTTTTTCGGCATTCTGTTTACGGTCCCGGGGCTTTTCGACATGGCGGACATGGGGCTGCGGGAGACGATCTTCCTGTTGGCTGTGACGCTGCTGACGCCGGAGATCCTGCGGTTGATGGAACTGCTTTCCGACCGGGTTTCGGCGCGGATGGAAAAGATCGCTGCTTTTTCCCGGCAGAAAAAAGCTGCATAAACTCAAAAATTCCACCATGCAAACTTTGCATGGTGGAATTTTCTTATATCCGGAGTATTCCGGTCAGCAAGGAGAAACCTTAATTCTCCCACCCACCAAAATTTTTCCAAAGCTTCTCGCTGGGAATGGAAGACTTTGGAGATACCCGTAGGGTGTGAATGGTTTAAGGGTTCTTGTTGCTGATTGGAAGATTTTGGGGAAGCTGTGGAGCAGCGGAAAAGAAACATTCTGAGGGGAAGGTTTGATTATTCGGGGAGTTCGGCTGCTGCGGCTGCCAGGAGTTTGGCACGGCGGGAGAGGGCGCCCGGTTCGGAACGCTCCCGGAGGCTGTGCCAGTCCCAGCCGGTCATGCCGACGGCGCAGACGGTAGGGATGCCGATGGCGGCGGTGTAGGCGGCGTCGGATCCGCCGCCATTGCTCATGGGGTGGAGATCCTCCAGCCCATAACGGAGCCCGACGGTGCGGAGGTGGTCAAACAGCGCCATCCCTGCTTCGGAGCGGGGCATGGGGCTGCGGTGGCTCAGAATGGTGACGGTGGAGCTTGCTCCGGGGACGTGGGAGGCGCCGGTGACGTCGGAAAGGTGGGCCAGAGCTTTTTCGGCTTCCTCGTGGGTACGGTAGCGGATGTCCACGGTATAGGAGCAGCACTCCGGCACCACGTTTTCGGCGGTGCCGCCGGTGATTTTGCCGCAGTTATAGGTGACGGCACCGGGGTCGCTCTTTTCTTCCAGCGCAAGGATCTGATAGGCGGCTTCCCGGATGGCGCTGATGCCCTCAGCGTAGTACATTCCGGCGTGGGCGGCTTTTCCGCAGATGTCGACCCGCACCTTGGTGATGCCTTTCCGATCCACCACGGCTTCGTCCTTTTTGCCGCATTCGCAGACGAAAGCGGCGGCGGAGCCTTTTACGGCATTCTGGAGGAAGTCGATACCGGCCTGACCGGTCAGGCGGTTGCTGGCTTCCTCATCGGGAGCCATGATGAGCCGGGTGGGGCGGCGGCAGCCCGTTTCCCGCAGGGCGTACATGGCAAGGAGTGCGATGACTGCTCCGCCCTTGCAGTCCACAATGCCGGGGCCGTAGCTCCCGCCTTCCGGGGCGGGCTTTAAAAGCTCCGGGAAGGAGCCGGAGGGGTGGACGGTGTCCGTATGGGCCACGAAGCAGACAGGAGGCAGGTCGCCGGATGCGTTTTCCAGCACAAGGCCGTCGCCGGCGTTTGGGAAAGCTTTTACATGAGCGGAAAAGCCCAGAGACTTTCCGAACTCAGCCAGCAGGGAGACAGCGTGGGAGACGGCTTCCGTTTCAAAGGTAAAGCTTTCGGCGGCGACGAAATCCTCCAGAAGCCGTTGAAATCTCGGGGCGTTTTCTTCGATGCAGGCGAAGAGCGCAGGAATGCTGTTCAAAGTGATCCTTCTTTCCTTTCAGTCAGGGGTGGATGGGAAGGGGTCGGAGCAGGCGGGAAACGGGGCTTTCCGGGGCCCGGCGCTCCGACAGGAGGGAGGCACCGATCAAGCCGGCGTAGCCGTTTAAAGTGGAGACGGTCAGGCGATCCGGCTCTTTTACCAGAGGGCGGATCCGGGACAGGAGAAATTCCCCTTCCCGGAAGATGCCGCCGGCCAGCACGATGGCTTCCGGGCGGAGAAGGACGGTCAGGTTGTTGATCCCCTCGGCGAGGAAGCCGCAGTAGGTGTTTAAGACCTGTTCGGCTGTGGGACAGCCGCTCCGGGCGGCGGCGAAGACGGTTTTTCCGTCCACTTTTCCGCCTTCGCTGCGGATCCGGGCGGCAAGGAGGCTTTCCGGATTTGCTTCCGCCGCTTCCCGGGTCAGGCGGCAAAGGGCGGTGGCGGAAGCGTACTGCTCCCAGCAGCCGCTTCGCCCGCAGGGGCAGGGACGGCCGTTCCGGTCGATGGTCATGTGGCCGAATTCCCCGGCCCGGCCGTCAACGCCTAAATAGATGCCGCCGCTCATGCGGATGCCGCCGCCGACGCCGGTGCCTACGGTAACAAGAAGAAACGTCTCCCACCGGCGGCCGGCTCCGGCAAAAATTTCGCCGTATAGGGCGCAGTTGGCGTCGTTTTCCAGAAAGACGGGAACGTTTAATTGCTCCGACAGGCGCTTTGCCATGGGGTAATTCCGCATGGGGAGGTTGGCGGCATTGACGAAAACGCCGTTTTCCGAATCGATGCGGCCGGGAGCACCGATGCCGACGGAAGGAACAGAAGCCTTTTCCGTCAGGGAGCGGCAGAGGGCGGCAATCGCCGCCAGAATGGCGTCGGGGCCTTCGGAGACGGGGGTTCTGACCGTTTTGGAAGAGAGAATGCGGCCTTCTTCGTCCACAAGGCCGGCTTTGATGGCGGTCCCGCCTAAGTCGATGCCTAATCTCATAAGCGGACTCCTTCGGCGGTGAAGACCGGCTTTCCGTCCACGAAGGTGGCGGCGGGGAAGAGGTCTTCCTTCAGCAGTACCAGATCCGCCCGCTTTCCGGGGGTGAGGGTGCCGGTGTGGCCTAGGATCCCGGCGTCCCGGGCGGGGTTCCGGGAGGCGGCCATGACCGCCTGCTCCAGAGGGATGCCGATCTTTACAAGGTTCCGCATCCCGAAGGCGACGGGGTAGGTGCTGCCGCTGATGCGGCCGTCGTCTAAGACACAGGCGCCGTTGCGGATGTGGCGCACCCGGTCTTCCTCCGGGTAGTCGCCGTCGGGCAGGCCGGTGGCGAACATGGAATCGCTGACCAGATGCACCCGATCCATGCTCTTTGCCCGGCAGATCAGCAGGATGGTGGCGGGATGCAGGTGGACAAAGTCGGCGATGACCTCGCAGGAGACCCGGTCGTCGGTGAGCACTTCGCCCAGAACGCCGGGGGTGCGGTGGTGGAAGGGGACCATGCCGTTAAACGTGTGGGTGGATAGGGAGGCGCCGCAGTCCACGGCGGCTTTGGCAGTGTCAAAATCGGCGCCGGTGTGGCCCAGAGCGATGGCAACGCCTAAATTTTTCGCTTCCCGGACTACGTCCAGACCGTTTTCGCATTCGGGAGCCAGGGTCATGATCCGGAGGGTGCCGCCGGAGGCTTCGTAATAGCGGCGGAGTTTTTCTACGGAAGGGGTCTGGAGATACCGCTCCCACTGGCCGCCCCGGTAGTTTTTTGAGAGGAAGGGGCCTTCCAGATGGATGCCCTCCACCCGGGCGCCGCCGGTAGGGGCGGACATGGCCTCCTGAACGGCGGCGAGGGAGGCGAAGATGTTTTCGTCGGCGGTGGCGGAAACGGCGGGGATGATGGAAGTGATGCCCTGAGCCGCTTCAAAGGCGGCCACGGTGCGGATGCCTAAAGCATCCGTGCGGCCGAAGCAGTTGCCCAGAGCGCCGTGAAAGTGGGTGTCAATGAGGCCGGGGATCAGGTTTTTTCCGGCGGCGTCGACCCGGCGGGCCCCCTCCGGGCAGGGGCCGCCGATCCTTTCAATGACGCCGTCCCGGACGGTAAGGGAGGTCACTTCAAAGGTGAAGTCGTCCTTTAAGACCCGGGCGTTTTCGAAGTGCCAGCTGCGTTCCATCGGTTCACCCCTCGATCTGGGCTAAGAAGCGGTTTAAGTTTTCCATGCTGATCTCGATGGCGGGAAGGGTGTCCTCGATGCCTTCAAATTCCAGAGAAACGTAGCCGTTGTAGCCGGATTGATGAATGATCTTCAGGCACTGGTAGGTGGGCTGGTCGCCGTGGCCGAAGATGGTGGCGCGGCGGTAGTTTCCGGCTCTGGTCTGGTTCCAGCCACGGCCGGGATCCGGGCGCATGCCGGAGCGGACGAAGGCGTCCTTGGCGTGGACGTGGACGATGAAGGGCAGCAGCTTGGAAACGGCGATGGCGCAGTCCTCGTCCACGCCGCCGAAGTTCCCGATGTCGCAGAGATAGCGGTAATTGGGATGGTTCACGGCGGTGAAGACCTGCAGCATCCGGTCACTGTCCTGAACCAATCTGCCGTGGTTTTCCGAGCAGGTGGTGACGCCCTTTTTCCGGGCGTAGTCCGCCACCTCACGGATGGCGGCGGCTAAACCGGGGAGGATAGCCTCGAAGGTGCGGATGCCCTCATAGCCTTCATAGAAGCCGTGGGTGATGTCATGACGGAGCAGGGGGATCCCGGCGTCCGAGGCGGCGTCGATGTGCTTTTCCACCCGGCGGATCTCCGCTTCCACGTCGGGGCAGAGGAAATTGGCGCCGGTGGTGTAGATGGGGACGGTAAGTCCCAGCTTTCGGGCGTGCTCGGTGAGCTTGCCGCACAAGGGGAGAGTCTTGTCGTCTAAAACCGGCTCTACGGCGGGAATGCCCATTTCGTGGACTTTGTCAATGACGCCGAAGAGATCCAGTTCGCCTTTGTCCACCAGACGGTGGAAGCTGTAGGTGCTGACACAGGTTTTCATGGCAGGCTCCTTTTTCAGTCGAGGATGACTTCCCGGCCGAGACGGGCGGAATCATAGATGCCCTGCAGCATCTTCTGCAGGTTATATGCCTGCTCCACGGGGAAGCGGGTGGGGGCGCCGGTCTGGACGCAGCTTACGAAGTGGGCGATCTCCAGCTCAAAGCTCTTGCCCTGACCGGGATGGAGCTGGTCGTCGCTTAAGTAGCCGCCCCGTTCGCCGTAGAGGGTGAGGGGATCGAGGGTAATGCCGCCCTTGGTACCGAAGAGCTGGGTAGCCTGATAATCCGGGCCGTTCAGCGCCCATGCGGCCTCAAAAGCTAAGAGCGCACCGTTTTCAAAGTGGATGACGCCGGCGCCGAAGTCTTCGGTGTTATTCTGGTTGTCGGGGCAGGGGGTGCCCTGCCAGCGGGTGATGCCCTTGGTCTCGTATTCGCCCAAGTGGTTCGCCACGACGGAGCTGACCCGGACGGGCTTGGGGTTTCCCATCAGGTACCATGCGGCGTCAATGCGGTGAACGCCGATGTCAAGGACGGGGCCGCCGCCGGAAACTCTGGAATCGGTGAACCAGCCGGTGGGGGTGCCCCTTCGGCGGAGATAAGAGGTCTTGGCATAGTAGATGTCGCCCAGCTCCCCGTCGTCCAGCATTTTCCGCGCAAGGGCGTTGGGAGGATTGAAGCGGCTGGGGACGCCCAGAAGGAAGGTGACACCGGCCTTTTCGATGGCTTCTTTGGCTTCCCTAGCGTGCTCTAAGCTGTCAGCGAAGGGCTTTTCGCAAAGAATGTGCTTGCCGGCTTTGGCGGCGGCAATGGCGACAGGGGCGTGACCGCAGTTCCAGGTGCAGATGTCCACGGCGTCAATGTCTTCATTTGCCAGCATTTCTTCCACGGAGCCGTAAGCGTGGGGAATGCCGAACTTCTCGGCGAAAGCCTGGGCGCGCTCCAGATTGAGGTCTGCTACAGCGGCGATCTCAGCCTGATCGCAGACTTTGTAAGCGGGCATATGGGCGTTGGTGGCGATGTTTCCGGCGCCAACGATACCGATCCGAACCTTTTTCATATGGAGTCCTCCTATCAAATAGCGGCAGGGCCGCAAAGTCACTTTCATTTTATCGCAGTTTTATCCAAAAGTAAACAGACTTTTCTTCGGATAAATAGGCTTTTTGTAAAAAAGCAAATTGGAACACCCCTGCCCGAACAGGAGGGAAAGCGAAAAAATCCCGCCGGAGCCTTTCGGGCGTCCGGCGGGAGAAGGAATCAGAGGTCAAAGCGGTTGTAAACATCGCCGTTTAAGTCCTTCCAGAGGAAGGCGCCGTTTTCCAGAGTCATGTAGCTGTGGCAGCTGCCCTCCTTGGGGATGGAGACGGAACCGGGATTTAAATAGGTGAAGGTCTCCGTCTGTTTGCAGATGGGGACGTGGGTGTGGCCGTGGAGCAGGATGTCGCCTTTTTTCAAGAGCGGGGGCTTATCCAGATTGTAGTTGTGCCCGTGGGTGGCGAAGATCAGGAAGCCTTTTTCCTCCAAAAGGCAGTAGTCCGCCAGAATGGGGAAGGGGAGCACCATCTGATCCACTTCCGTGTCGCAGTTGCCTCGGACGCAGAAAAGCCGATCCTTGAGCCCCGTGAGCATGGGGATCACCTCTTTGGGGGCGTAGCCCTCGGGCAGGTCGTTGCGGGGACCGTGATAAAGCAGATCGCCTAAGAGCAGGATCCGATCCGGATTTTCCTTTTCGATGGCGGAAAGAAGCTGGCGGCAATAAAAAGCGGAACCGTGGATGTCCGATGCGATCAGGAATTTCATGAGAATCTCCTCCTTTTAATAGTAAGCACTTTTATTTTAGCACGTTTTTGCGGGGTTTTCATGGCAATTTTGTAAAAAGAGGGGATGTCGGCGCTTTTAGCAGAGCGGGGGGAAAAACTTTGGCAAAAATGATGAAAATCAAGAAATGATCCGGAAAAAATTGTAATTTTCATTTTTTTCGTTTATAATAAAGAATGGCGTAATTTGGAGCGTCCGAACTTTTTAAGATCGATGCTTCCGGATGCGCTCAACTTTGCCGTTCCAAATGGGCGGCGGAAAGGAAGAAACTGGACAAACCCTGTGGATTGTCCATTGTTTTTTCACGGCGGATTTGTTAAACTAAAAGCAAACCGGCAGAGAGTGTTCTGCCAAAGAAGGTGGTGAATCCATGTCCGTATTGGATACCATAAAAGAAGCGGAAGCCGAAGCCTTAAAGGTAAAGGCCAAAGCACAGGAGGATGCAAAGGAAGCCGTTGCCAAAGCGCAGGCGGAGGCCCGGGAGAAGGCGAAAAAGCTCCGGGAGGACGCAAGGCGGGAGGCAGATGAACTTCTCGTGAAAGCCCGCAATCAGGCGGCGGAAGGATCGAGAAAGGCCATCGCCGACAGCCGGGAAGCCGACAAGACGGCTGCTGCGGCTGCGGAAGAGAACCTCTCAAAGGCGGCGGCTTTGATCGTGGAAAGGATTGAGAAGCAATGATCGTACCGATGAAAAAGGTTCTGCTCGTTGCTCTCAGGGAAGATAAGGATGCGCTGGCGCAGGCGCTGCAGCAGGTGGGCGAAGTGATGCCCGTGGATGCGGAGGGTTCGCCCTTTGCTGCTACGGAAAGTCAGGAAGCTGCCCGGGCGGAGCAGGCGCTGAAGGTCGTCGAACGCTATCAGAAGAAAAAGGCGCTGTTTGCGGAGCGCCCGTCCGTGGAATATGAGAAGTTTTCCGGGGAAAACCGGGAAGCGGAAGCACTCCTAAAGCGGATCGAAACGCTTCAGAGCGAGGACACTGCGGCTGCGGCGGAGATTGCTTCGCTGGAAGGGAAGATTCGGGAACTTTCCCCATGGCTCCCCATGGACATTCCTATGGAGGAGGTCGGGGCGACCCGGTTCTCCGGCGTTCACAGCGGCTATGTGGATCGGATGAAGGCGGATGAGGCGAAAGCTGCGGCGGAAGCCGGCGGCGGATACCTGCAGCTGCTGGGCACCGGTCCCCAGGGAACGGCAGCCCTTCTTTACACCTATCTTTCCGAGGAGAGCAGTCTGCTGCAGGCTATGTCTGCGGCGGGATTTTCGGAGGCTGCCCCTCCCGGAGGGAAGGGACTTCCGAAGGCTTTGAGCGAGGAATACGAGGGCTTGCTGGCCCAGAAAAAGAAGCGGCGGGAAGAGATTACCGCAGAGCTTACGGCGCTTTCCGGCCGGAAAGCGGAGTTGGGGCTTTTAAGGGATCAGGAAGAAGCGAAGGACGCCCGGGAAAACACCCCCTTCGGGGAAACGGTGGAAACGGTATTCCTGGAAGGCTGGGTTCGGAGCGACCGGACGGCAAGGGTGGAAAAGGCCGTGGCCAAGGTCACTGACTGCTGCGTGCTTTCCTTTCGGGATCCAGAGGAAGGGGAAACGCCTCCTACCGTGACCCAGAATAACCGCTTCATCTCCCAGTTTGAAACCATTACGGATATGTTCTCCCGGCCGAACAACGGGGAACTGGATCCGAACCCGGTCATGGGGCCGTGGTACTGGCTGATTTTCGGCCTGATGATGGGCGATGCCGGATACGGGTTGATGATGCTCGTAGGGATCTGGGCATTCAAGAAGCTGATGAAACCCAGAGGCGACATGGCAAAGTTGGTGAACGTGCTCTTTTATTCCAGCTTCACCACCATTTTCTGGGGCATCATCTTCGGCAGCTATTTCGGAGAAACATGGCACCCGATCTTGTTCGCACCCCTGGATAACCCCATGGGGATGCTGGCCTTCTGTATGATTATCGGTGTCTTGCACATCTTTACAGGAATGATCATGAAGATGGTGGAGGATGCGAAGGCCGGGCATTTTTGGGACGGCGTGTTCGACCAGTTGAGCTGGATGCTTCTGATCACCGGGTTGGGGCTTCTGTTCCTAGAGCCCACCCGGACGGCGGGAATGATCTTAGCCGCTGTGGGAGCGGTCATCATCCTGCTGACGGCCGGACGTGCGAAGAAGGGCATCATCGGCAAGGTGATCGGCGGCTTCGGCGGGCTATATAACATCACGAGCTACATGAGCGACATCCTCTCCTACTCCCGGATTCTTGCCCTTTCGCTGGCGACTGGCGTTGTGGGCATGGTCATGAACCTGCTGGCGGGGATGATCCAGGGCTCGGTGATCGGGTTCCTTTTTTCCCTGCTCATTTACGCAGTGGGACACGTTTTCAATCTGGCGATGGGGCTGCTTTCGGCGTACGTCCACGACAGCCGCCTGCAGTACATCGAATTCTTCAACAAGTTTTATGAGGGCGGCGGGTACGCTTTCCGTCCTTTGAAGATCGACCCCCAGTATGTGGAGGTCGTGGAAAAAACCGACTCAAATCAAGGAGGAAACTAATATGACAACCGGACTCGTTATTGCAATCATCGGCGCATTTTTCGCCGCAGTTCTCCCCGGCATCGGCTCTGCCTACGGCGTTCAGATCGGCGGACAGGCCGCAGCCGGCGTTGTTTCCGAGAAGCCCGAGCTTTTCGGTAAGCTGCTGGTTTTACAGGCACTTCCCGGCACCCAGGGCATTTACGGCTTCCTGACCGCCGTGCTGATCATGGTTCGCACCGGCCTGCTCAGCGGTAACCCCGTGGCTCTCAGCACCTATCAAGGCTGGGCCTTCTTCGTAGCGGCTCTGCCCATGGCCATCGTTGGCCTGCTTTCCGCTATCAGTCAGGGAAAGGCCGCTGTGGCAGCTATCCACATGACGGCAAAACAGCCCGACTCTTCCGCAAAGGGCATTACCATGACCGCTCTGGTCGAGACCTACGCCATTCTGGCTTTGCTGGTCTCCGTCCTGCTGGTTTTCGTCGGCATTCCTGTCTGAGACAGCTGATGCAGAAAGCGAGGAGTTCCCTTGGGAGCAGAAGCAATTATTGAAAAGATCCGGAAGAATGCGGCGGAGGAAGCCGCATCCCTCCGGAAACAGGGCGAGGAGCGGGCAGCTGCTGCGGAAAAGCAGATCATGGATGCCGCTTCCGCCGAGGCGGAGGAGATTCTCCGCAATGCAAAAGCGGCTGCGGCGGACTTGGAGCGCCGGGAGCAGCTGATGACCGGTTTAGAGACCCGGAAGAACACGCTGGCTTCCCGGCGGGAAGTCATTGACGAAGCCTTTCAGAAGGCGCTTTCCGACCTCTGCGCCCTGCCGGAGGAGCGGTGGGCGGCACTGATCCGGCGCATCGTTTTGGAGTCGGCGGAGACGGGCAGGGAGACCCTTCTGGTTCCGGAAGCGGATCTTTCCCGGTACCGGAAGCCCTTTGCAGGCGATACTTCCATGCTGGAGCAGCTGAATGCCGCTTTGAAAGAGAAGGGGCTGGCAGGGGAGCTTACCCTGTCGGAAACTCCGGCGAAGATCCGGGGCGGCGTGCTGCTGTCCGGCGAAAAATACGACGTGAACGGTTCCTTTGAGATGCTGCTTTCTTTAGTCCGGGAGGACTGTGAGCGGGAGATCTACCACATTCTCTATCAGTAAGAAACCGAATTTTCAGGTGAAAGAAAGGGTTTTGCAGGTATGGCGCAAGTCAGTTACCCCTTTGCAGTCGGACGGATCAAGGTTTTAGAGACCCGGCTGCTGGATCCCGGCAAGTGGGCGCGCCTGCGGGAAGCCGACCGGGAGGAAGCCGCCCGTCTTCTGGCGGAAAGCGGCTACGGCGGCGGAAAGCCCGGTACGAAGGCGGATCCGGATCAGCTGATCCGGGCGGAGACGGAGGAGACCCACAAGGTCATCGCGGAGCTTTCCCCGGAGCCGGCGTGGACGGATCTCTTCCTTCTTCCCACCGACGCCCACAACATCAAGGCTCTTTATAAGGGCAAGGTCTTAGGGCAGGACGTATCCCGGCTTCTGGTGGACGGGGGGACGATCTCCCCGGAGCTTCTGCGGATCTCCATTGAAAACGAGGAGTATTCCATGCTCCCGAAGGCCTTCGGGGATGCGCTTCAGAAAGAATACCCGGATCTGCTGCGATTTTCCGCTGCCATCGACCGGGCGGTATTTGAGCACATCCGGCAGGTGCTGAAAAAGAAGAAGAATCCCTTGCTCAGCCGGTATTTTTCGGCGCAGGCGGACTTCACAAACGTCATCAGCACTCTGCGGGCGGCGAGGCTTCACTGGGACGGCGAAAAGCTGAAAGAGGTGCTGCTCACCGGCGGCACGATCCCGGAGGAGGTTTTCCCGGAGGCGCTTTTCCTTCCCGAAGAAGGGCGGTCCGTCGCTCTGGCTAAAGGTGAGTATGCGTCCGCCATAGAGCGAACCCTTTCCGACTACGCCCAGAGCGGGGACATCACTCGGGTGGAGCAGCAGTTCACGGAAGAACGCATCGCCCTTTTAAAAGAAGGCGATGATTCCGCCTTCAGCATCGGGCCCATCGTCTGCTATCTGATGCAGCGGGAGACCGAGGCAAGAGAGCTGCGGGTGCTTTTTGCCAAAAAACTGTAAAAAGAACGAGATTTATACTGTCTGTTATAGGAAGGAGGACGTTTATGAGCAGCGAGGCGACAAAAGGCAGTCTTGCGGTCATCGGCGACCGGGAGTCTGTCATGCTGTTCCGTGTTCTGGGCGTCCAGACCGTTACGGCGGAGACGGCGGAGGATACGGCGAGAGCCATCCACCGGCTGGCGAAGGCAGGCTGTTCGGTGATCTATCTCACTGAGGAGCTGGCGCAGCTGGTTCCGGAGGAGCTTGTCCGGTATCAGTCCCGCACCTTCCCCGCCATTATCCCCATTCCGGGGAGCCGGGGCTCTCAGGGCTTCGGAATGAAGCAGATTCAGGAGAACATCTACAAGGCCGTTGGCATGGATCTGCAATAACGTGAAAAGGAGGAGGTTCCCGCCGCTTTTGGAGGGAACCGATAAGGGTATGGGAAATCCCAATACGACTGGGGAAGTCCGCTGCGGGACCATCCTCAAGGTGGCCGGCCCCCTGATCGTTGCCACGGGCATGTCGGACGTGGAAATGTTCGACGTGGTTCGGGTCAGCGAGAAGCGCCTCATCGGCGAGGTCATCGAGCTTCGGGGCGATAAGGCGTCCATTCAGGTTTACGAGGAGACCGCCGGCTTAGGACCCGGCGAGCCGGTCTACAGCACCGGCGAGCCTTTGTCTGTGGAGCTGGCTCCCGGACTGATTGAGAGCATTTTCGACGGGATCCAGCGTCCTCTGAACGTCATTTATGCAGAGGCGGGGGATCGGATCCCCAGAGGCATCGAGGTGCCGAAGCTGGATCGGGAAAAGAAATGGGAGTTTGTCCCCGTGGCGAAGATCGGCGACAAGCTGATCGGCGGCGACGTGCTGGGCACGGTGCAGGAGACTCCGGCTGTGGAGCAGAAGATCATGATGCCTCCGAGGTTGTCCGGCACCGTAGAGTGGATCCACACCGGTGAAGCCACCATCGTGGAGCCTATTGCAAAAGTCCGGAAAGAGGACGGTACCTTGGTGGACGTCCCCATGCTGCAGCGGTGGCCGGTGCGCCGGCGCCGTCCGGCGGCGGAAAAGATCGCCCCCGGCGAGCCTATGGTCACCGGGCAGCGCGTTATCGACACCCTCTTCCCCATCGCAAAAGGCGGCATCGCCGCTATCCCCGGGCCCTTCGGCTCCGGAAAGACGGTGGTCCAGCACCAGCTGGCAAAGTGGGCGGATGCGGACATCATCGTCTACATCGGCTGCGGAGAACGGGGAAACGAAATGACCGACGTGCTCCGGGAGTTCCCGGAACTGCATGACCCCCGGACGGGGCTTTCCCTGATGAAGCGGACGGTGCTGATCGCTAACACCTCCGATATGCCTGTGGCAGCCCGGGAAGCGTCCATTTACACCGGTATCACCATTGCGGAATACTTCCGGGATATGGGTTACCGGGTGGCTATCATGGCCGACTCCACCTCCCGGTGGGCTGAGGCTCTGCGGGAAATGTCCGGACGGCTGGAAGAGATGCCCGGTGAAGAAGGATACCCGGCTTACTTAGGATCCCGTCTGGCGGAGTTCTACGAACGGGCGGGCTTTGTCCGGTGCATCGGGTCGGAGGAGCGCTACGGCGCCATTTCCGCCATCGGAGCGGTTTCGCCTCCCGGCGGCGACACCTCCGAGCCGGTCTCTCAGGCGACCCTGCGGATCGTCAAGGTGTTCTGGGGGCTTTCTTCGGATCTTGCTTATAAACGGCACTTCCCTGCCATCGACTGGCTGGCCAGTTACTCGCTGTACAGCGAGACTATGGCGGAATATTTTGATCAGAACGTCGCGTCCGACTGGTCGAAGCAGGTGGCGGAGACCCGCCGGATCCTGCAGGAGGAGTCGGAGCTGCAAGAGGTCGTCCGCTTGGTCGGCGTAGACGCTCTGGCGGTGAAAGACCGGATGACGCTGGAAGCGGCCCGGTCGATTCGGGAAGACTATCTGCACCAGATCGCCTTTGACGACGTGGATACCTATACCTCTCCCGCGAAGCAGTACGGGATGCTCCACCTGATCCTTGCGTGGTACCACAAGGGCGAGGAAGCGGTAGCCGCCGAAGTTCCCTTCGAGGCAGTCATGAAGATGCCGGTTTTAGAACAGATCGGCCGTATGAAACGGGTCCCCGAGGATCAGTGGGACAGCCGGTTCGCCTCCATCTCCAAGGAGCTGGAGGACGAATTTGCAGCATTGATGGAGGAGGATCGGGACCATGCGTAAGGAATACAAGACCATCCGTGAGGTCGTAGGCCCCCTGATGCTGGTAGACGGCGTTGAGGGCGTCAAGTACGACGAGCTGGTGGAGATTGAGGAGGCCGGCGGCGACGTCCGGGTCGGCAAGGTGCTGGAGGTAAACGGCGACAAGGCTATGGTGCAGCTGTTTGAAAGCGCACAGGGTCTGCGGATTGCCGACTCCAAGGCGCGGTTTTTGGGACACGGCATCGAGCTGAAGGTGAGCCCCGACATGCTGGGGCGGGTCTTCGACGGAATGGGGCGTCCCATCGACGGCGGCCCGGAGATCATCCCGGAGGAATCCTTAAACATCAACGGTTCTCCTATGAACCCTGCCGCCCGGGACTATCCGGCTGAGTTCATCCAGACGGGCATTTCTGCCATTGACGGGCTGAACACGCTGGTTCGGGGACAGAAGCTGCCGGTGTTCTCCGGCTCCGGTCTGCCCCATGCGCAGCTGGCGGCGCAGATCGCCCGTCAGGCAAAGGTCCGGGGCACCGACGAGAAATTCGCCGTGGTCTTCGGAGCCATGGGCATCACCTTCGAGGAAGCGGACTTCTTCATTAAAGATTTCCGCCGCACCGGAGCCATCGACCGGGCGGTGCTGTTCATGAATCTGGCAAATGACCCGGCAGTCGAACGGATCTCCACCCCCCGTATGGCCATCACCTGTGCGGAATATCTGGCCTATGAGCTGGGGATGCATGTTCTGGTCATCCTGACGGATATTACCAACTACGCCGAGGCACTGCGGGAAATTTCTGCCGCCCGGAAGGAAGTCCCCGGGCGCCGGGGCTATCCGGGCTATCTGTACACCGACCTTGCGTCCCTTTACGAGCGTGCCGGACGGATCCGGGGGAAGAAGGGCTCCATCACCCAGATCCCGATCCTGACCATGCCCGAAGACGACAAGACCCATCCCATCCCCGACCTGACCGGCTACATCACCGAGGGACAGATCATCCTGTCCCGGGAGCTGCACTTAAAAGGCATCGTGCCCCCCATCGATGTGCTGCCCTCCCTGTCCCGTCTGAAGGACAAGGGCATTGGCGAAGGAAAGACCCGGGCGGATCATTCCGGCGTGATGAACCAGCTGTTCTCCGCCTATGCCCGTGGTAAGGAAGCGAAGGATCTGGCGGTCATCTTAGGCGATGCAGCTTTATCGGAGACGGACAAGCTCTATGCGAAATTTGCCGATGCCTTTGAGAAGGAATACGTCTCTCAGGGCTATAACACCGACCGCAGCATCGAAGAAACGCTGGACATCGGCTGGAAGCTGCTCCGGATCCTGCCCCGCAGCGAGCTGAAGCGGATCAAGGACGAGTATCTGGATCAGTATTATCCCACGGAAACGGAAAAGGAGTAAGGGCCCATGGCAACTCGAGTCAATCCTACCCGGATGGAGCTGTCCCGGCAGAAAAAGCGCCTGAAGACCGCCGTAAAGGGCCACAAGCTCTTGAAGGACAAACGGGACGAGATGGTGCGGCAGTTCATGCTCTGCATCCGCCGGAACCGGGAGCTCCGGAAAGAGGTGGAGGAAGCCCTTTCCGCCGATATGCGGAGGGTGGCCGTGGCGGCTGCACGGATGGGCAGCGAAGACATCGGCGAGGCCCTTCTTTCCGAGGCGGGCGGCAGCGTTTCCCTGGAGGTGGGGAGCCGCAACATCATGGGCGTCAGCGTCCCCACCTTTACCGGTGAGGGCGGCGGCGAGATCAGCGAGCTGCCCTACAGCTTCGCCTTTACCTCGGCGGAGCTGGACGGAGCGGTATTGGATCTGGCAGGGCTCATGCCCAAGCTCATCGAGCTGGCACAGGTGGAAAAGACCTGCGCCATGCTGGCCGACGAGATCGAAAAAACCCGCCGCCGGGTCAACGCCCTGGAGCACGTCATGATCCCGGAAACGAAGAAGAACATCCGCTATATCTCCATGAAGCTGGAGGACAACGAGCGCAGCAGCATCACCCGCCTGATGAAGGTGAAGGAAATGCTCAATGCCGAGGAGAAAAGCGCCTCCGCCGGAGCGTAATCAGGATCCGTCGCATCTGTTAAGAGGGTGCGGCGGATTTTTATATGCATAGGGAGCACAGACGGAAACCGGGCATACTGAAACGGGGACGTTTCCCCGGAAAGAAGGTGTCAGGATGGAGCCGTTTGTCTTAGATCTGCCTATGGGACTTGGAATGGCGCTGGCGGAAAATCTGCCGGCGCTGGAGGCTTTTGCCGCCCTGTCTCGGGAGGAGCAGGCACAGGTCGCAGCCGGGGTGCAGAGCATTTCTTCCCCGGCGGAGATGCGGGCCTTTGTGCAGCGTCTGACCGACAGAAAAGACGTTTGATCCTTTTTCCGCCGCCCTTGACAGCAGGGCGACGGGACTTTTATAATGAAAGAAAAAGGAAAAAGAGGGATGGAACGGTGCAGGAAAAGAACGAAAAGGGCAGGCTACAGGACCGATACGGGAAACAGGCGTTTCTCCTGTTGGCAGCGCTGCTGATCTTGGGCGAGGGGCTGGCAATGTATTTCGACTGGACGGAGTCGTTTCCCCGGATCATGGGAGCGCTTTGCATAACCGGCGGGTATTATCTGATCCGATGCATCCGGGCAGGGGCCTATTTCCGTGCGGGGGAATCCCGATGGGCGACGGCACTGGCGCTTGCAGGCGGAGCGGGAGTAGCAGTCTGGCGGCTTTGGGAGAGCTTCGGCGAAGGAACGGCGGCGGGCTGGGGCTACCGGGCGGTCTGGATCGAAGGGCTCGCATTTTGTTTGCTGCTGCTGGCAGAGATGGGAATCTCTTATTTGCGGGAGCGGAGGGGCGGAAGCTCTGAACGGGAAAAAGGACAGCCGGGAGGAAAACGATGAAGATCGAAATCATGGGGTACAGCGGCTCCGGGAAGTCCACGCTGTGCCGGGAACTGGCAGAGCGGTATGGGGTTCCGGCGCTCCATCTGGATCGGATCCAGTTCCTTCCGAACTGGGAGATCCGATCGGAGGAGGAGAAAAAGGCACTTGTTGCGGCTTTTCTGGATGAAAACCCGGAGGGTTGGGTGATCGACGGGAATTACAGCAAATTGAGCTATGAGCGGAGAAATGAGGAAGCGGATCAGATCATCCAGTTGCTTTTCGGGAGGATCAACTGCCTTTTTCGATGCGCCAAGCGGTTTTGGAAGTATAGGGGGAAGAGCCGTCCGGATATGGGGGAAGGGTGCAATGAAAAGCTGGATTGGGAGTTTGTGCGGTGGATCCTTTGGGAAGGGCGGTCGAAAAAGGCTCGGGAAAGGTACCGGAGGGTTCAGGAGCAGTATCCGGAGAAAGTGACTGTCATCCGGAATCAGCGGCAGCTGGACGGGTATCGGAAGCGGATGGAGCTTAAAGGGAAAGGCGAGAGGCGGATGCAATCTGTCTGAATTGCTTTTCCGGTGTGCCGTCAAACGGCTTTGGGAGAACTTCGGAGAAGGAACGGCAAGTTGGGCTGCCGGGCGGTCCGAACCGAAGGGATTGGGCTTTGTTTGCTGCTTGTGGAGAGGGGAATCTCTTATTTGCGGGAGCGGAAAGACAGGGATTCCGGACGGGAAAAGTGACAGGCAGCTCTTGGCGAAAAAGGGAAGTTACATAAAAGTCCGGCAGGTGATGGGATTGGATAACGCCTCCCTTCTATTTTGGGTATTACGGAAAACTCGGAAGACTGCGAGGGCGGTTCCGGGCGGAGTGCATGAATAAGAGAAGGCAAACTGGGGCTACCGGGCGGTCTGGGGCGAAGAGACCGGGTTTTGCCTGTCGCTGCAGGCGGATCTTGGGGCAGAAATACGGATTTTTGCGATGACTTTGGGGAAGCCCGGGACGTTTTGGAAATCCCGGATGAGGCAGAGCGGGCACTTGCAGGCGGCGGGGATTTTTGTTTACAAAAAGTTTGGGAAATCCCGGAGAAAAGGGTGACAAAATTCGGGAATTGTACTTTACTTTTTGGGGCGGGCGTGCTAAAATAATAAAAGATGATCGTGCCGCAGTCTGTCCTTTTTCAGAAGGGCGGGCGGTGCGGTTGACGGCGATCCGCCGGCAGAATGTCAGGAATACGAAACCGCAAAAAGGCCTGTGGAATCACAGACCTTTGTTTCCATGTATATGGGGTTTCGTTGACACGCTGTGCATCAAATTTTCAAGGAGGATATAAAATGGCAAGAAAAATGAAAACCATGGACGGTAACAACGCTGCGGCTCACGTTTCCTATGCGTATACCGACCTTGCCGCAATCTACCCCATTACGCCTTCTTCCGTTATGGCAGAAGTCACCGACAAATGGGCTGCCGAAGACAAGAAGAACATCTTCGGCGAAAGAGTCCGCGTCGTTGAGATGCAGTCCGAGGCCGGTGCTTCCGGTACCGTTCACGGCTCTCTGTCCGCCGGCGCCCTGACCACCACCTTTACCGCTTCTCAGGGCCTGCTGCTGATGATCCCCAATATGTATAAGATGGCCGGCGAGCTGCTGCCCGCAGTCATCAACGTTTCCGCCCGTGCTCTGGCAAGCCACGCACTGTCCATCTTCGGCGACCACTCCGACGTGTATGCCTGCCGTCAGACCGGTTTTGCAATGCTCTGCGAAGGCAGCCCCCAGGAAGTTATGGATCTGACCCCCGTGGCCCACTGTTCCGCCATCAAGGGCCGGGTTCCCTTCTTAAACTTCTTCGACGGCTTCCGCACCTCTCATGAGCTGCAGAAGATCGAGGTCTGGGATTACGCAGACCTGAAGGACATGATCGACATGGACGCCGTTCAGGCGTTCCGCAACCGGGCTTTGAACCCCAACCATCCTGTTCTCCGGGGCACCGCTCAGAACCCTGACATCTTCTTCCAGGCTCGTGAGGCCTGCAACTCCTACTACGATGCAGTTCCCACCATCGTCGAGGAGTACATGGGCAAGGTCAATGCCAAGCTGGGCACCGACTATCAGCTCTTCAACTACTACGGCGCTGCAGACGCCGAGCACGTCATCGTGGCGATGGGCTCTGTCTGCGACACCATCGAGGAGACCATCGACTACCTGAACGCCAAGGGCGGCAAGTTCGGCCTGGTGAAGGTTCGTCTGTATCGGCCTTTCTCCGCCGCTCACCTGATCTCCGCTATCCCGGACAGCGTGAAGCAGATTTCCGTTCTGGACCGGACCAAAGAGCCCGGCGCTCTGGGCGAGCCTCTGTGGCTGGACGTGGTTGCCGCTCTGAAGGGCAGCAAGTTCGACGCAGTCCCCGTGTACAGCGGACGGTACGGCCTGGGCTCCAAGGACACCACTCCTGCTCAGATCGTTGCGGTTTACAACAACACCGAGAAGAAGCACTTCACCATCGGCATCGAGGATGATGTGACCCATCTGTCCCTGCCTCTGGGCGAGAATCCCGACACCACTCCTGCCGACATCATCAGCTGCAAGTTCTGGGGTCTGGGCTCTGACGGCACCGTCGGCGCCAACAAGAACTCCATCAAGATCATCGGCGACCACACCGATATGAACGCACAGGCGTACTTCGCTTACGACTCCAAGAAGTCCGGCGGCGTTACCATTTCTCACCTGCGCTTCGGCAAATCCAAGATCAAATCCACCTACCTCATCAACATGGCGAACTTCGTGGCCTGCCACAACCCCGCTTACATCACCAAGTTCCCCATCGTTGAGGACGTAAAGCCCGGCGGCGTGTTCCTGCTGAACTGCCAGTGGTCCGACGAGGAGCTGGAGCAGCACCTCCCCGGCCAGGTGAAACGCTACATTGCCAACAACGATGTGAAGTTCTACACCATCGACGGCATCAAGATCGGCAAGGAGATTGGCCTGGGCGGACGCATCAACACCGTTTTACAGTCTGCCTTCTTCAAGCTCGCCAACATCCTGCCCGCTGAGGACGCCATCAAGTACATGAAGGACGCTGCCACCGCTTCTTACTCCAAGAAGGGCGAGGCCATCGTCAAGATGAACCATGACGCCATCGACGCCGGCGCTAAGGGCGTTCACGAAGTGAAGATCCCCGAGAGCTGGAAGACCGCTCCCGATACCGACAACACCGTGAAAGCTACCGGCTCCCGGAAAGATCTGGTCGATTTCGTCAATGACATCGTCATCCCCGTCAACGATCAGAAGGGCGATCGTCTGCCTGTTTCCACCTTCATGGGCGACCGCACGGACGGCACCTTCCCTCAGGGCACCGCTGCTTACGAAAAGCGGGGCATCGCTGTGGATGTTCCTTCCTGGATCCCCGAGAACTGCATCCAGTGCGGCTTCTGCTCCTTCGTCTGCCCCCACGCCGTTGTCCGCCTCTTCGCTATGAACGAGGATGAGGCTGCCAAGGCTCCCGCCTCCGTGAAGAGCCTGCCCATGACCGGCATGGCTGATAAGAAGTTCTCCGTCGGCATCTCCGTGATGGACTGCACCGGCTGCGGCATCTGCGCCTCTGTCTGCCCCGGCAAGAAGGGCGAGAAGGCTCTGGTCATGAAGTCTCTGGACAGCCAGAAGGAAGAGCAGGAGAGCTACAACTACCTGTTCGATCTGCCTGAGAAGGCGGACGTTGCCGAGAAGTTCAAAGAGAACACCGTCAAGGGCTCTCAGTTCAAGCAGCCCCTGCTGGAGTTCTCCGGCGCCTGCGCAGGCTGCGGCGAGACTCCTTACGCCAAGCTGGTCACCCAGCTTTACGGCGATCGGATGTACATTGCCAACGCCACCGGCTGCTCCTCTATCTGGGGCGGTTCCGCACCTGCCACTCCTTACACGGTCAACAAGTACGGCTTCGGCCCCGCTTGGGCCAACTCCCTGTTTGAGGACAACGCCGAGTACGGCTATGGCATGTTTTTAGCTCAGGAGACCATCCGCAACAGCGCTGCCCGCCTGACCCGGGAGCTGATCGCCATCGACTACTGCGACGCCGATCTGAAGGCTGCCGGCCAGAAGTGGCTGGACACCATGGATGAGAGCGCTCTGAACGCTCTGGCCGCTCAGAACTTTGTGAAGGAACTCAAAGAGTGCGTGGTGGACGGCTGCGATTGCGAAGCCTGCACCAAGGCTCGGGAGATCCTTGCCAAGAAGGATTACCTGAACAAGAAATCCGTCTGGATCTTCGGCGGCGACGGCTGGGCTTATGACATCGGCTTCGGCGGCGTGGACCATGTCCTTGCTTCCCACCAGAATGTCAACATCCTGGTCTTTGATACCGAGGTGTACTCCAACACCGGCGGACAGTCCTCCAAGTCCACTCCTACCGGCGCTATCGCTCAGTTCGCTGCTGCCGGCAAGGAAGTGAAGAAGAAAGACCTGGCTGCCATCGCCATGAGCTATGGCTACATCTACACCGCTCAGGTGTCCATGGGTGCCGATAAGAATCAGTGCCTGAAGGCCATGATCGAGGCCGAGAGCTATCAGGGCCCGTCTCTGATCATCGCTTATGCGCCTTGCATTAACCACGGCATCAAGGGCGGCATGATCCATGCTCAGGAAGAGGAGAAGAAGGCTGTGGATGCCGGCTACTGGCATCTGTTCCGGTACGATCCTCGTCTGGCTGCCGAGGGCAAGAACCCCTTCCATCTGGACAGCAAGAAGCCGACCATGTCTTACGAAGACTTCATCATGAACGAAGTCCGTTACAATGCGCTGGCTCGCTCCAACCCCGATCGGGCAAAAGAGCTGTTTGCTATCGCTGAGAAGACTGCAGCAGACAAGTACGAGCGTCTGGTTCGTATGTCTGAGGCTGAGTAAGAGCTGAATTGAAACCTCCCGGAGTGCTATGCATTCCGGGAGGTTTTGCGTCTTGAGAGAGTTTTTGGCTGCGGCAGGGAAAATCGGCGGCTGTCGTGGCGGAAGAAGTGGGCGTGAATATTCCTTCCACCGGGCCTTCGGACGCAGCGAGAACTGCCGGTTGCAGGACTGGCGGGAAGAAAACTTATAAGAAACGGGTCGGGAGAGGTGTGTTCTTCCGATCCGTTTTGTTTTCGACAGTTTTCATTGCAAAATGGGGAAAGCTGTGGTAAAATAAAAGGAAGAAAAGCTCCGGACGAAAAAGTCCCGGTAAGCGCCCGGTGAAGATCCGAAAAAGGAAAGGCGGTATTTTATGAAGGTCCTGATTCTATCCTGCAACACAGGGCAGGGACACAATACGGCCGGAAAAGCAATTTTGGAGACGTTTACTGCCCGGGGCGTTGACTGCACCATGATGGATACGCTGCGATTGGCGGGCGAGGACGTTTCCCGGAAGGTATCCGGGGCATACTGTGGGCTGACCACTCATTTTCCCAGAGGGTTCGGATGGCTTTATAAGGCAGGCAGTGCGATCAGCAACGACCGGGTGAAGTCCCCGGTTTATTATGCAAATGCGACTTATGCCCGACATTTACTGGAGGTGATCCACGAAGGTGGGTATGACCGGGTGGTGATGCCCCATCTGTTTCCGGCGGAGGCGCTGACCTGGCTGCGGCGCCGGGGAGATCTGGATGTTCCAACTTACGTTGTGGGAACGGATTATACCTGCATCCCCTTTTGGGAAGAAACAGAAATGGATCATTATCTGATTCCCCACAAGGATCTGGTGGCGGAGTTTGTGAAGAAGGGCGTACCGGAGGAGAAGCTCGTTCCTACGGGGATCCCGGTTTCGGCCCGGTTCCGGACGCATGCATCGAAGGAGGAAGCCAGAGAGCAATTAGGGCTGCCCCAGGGGAAGACAATCTACCTGGTCATGACCGGAAGCATGGGCTTTGGAAACGCCGCCGATATTGGAAAAGCGCTGCTGCAAAGAGGCGGCGCGGTCTGCCTCCTGGGAGGGAACAACCGGAAGATGAAGGATGGGCTGCGGAAGCAGTTCGGAGAGAATCCCCGGATGATGGTTCTGGACTTTACCGATCAGGTGAGCCTTTATATGGACGCCTGCGACGTGGTCTTGACCAAACCCGGCGGGCTGACCAGTACGGAGGCTGCGGTGAAGAACGTCCCTCTGGTTCACACGGCGCCCATTCCCGGATGCGAGACCATCAATGCGAAGTTTTTCTTGAAGCGGGGAATGTCCCTCTGCGGGATGGATCCCGGAAGGGCGGCAGCGGCGGCTTTCCGGCTGGCGCAGGACAAGGAGCTTCAGGAGCGGATGAAGGAGGCTCAGCGGCGGGAAGTCAATCCCTTTGCTGCGGATGAGATCTGCGACCGGGTCACGGCCGGGATCTGAAAGAAGGAGGAGTCGGTATGCCTTGGCCGTTGATCGGATTCGTTGCGGCGGGGTTCTTTTCCGGAAGCATTTTATACAGCCTGATCCTCCCCAAATGGATCAAGGGTGTGGATATTGTAGCCGTCAGCGACGACCACAATCCCGGCACCGCCAACGCCATGAAGTATGCAGGAAAACTGGTGGGGAGCCTTTGTCTTATCTGCGATCTGGGGAAGGGATTTTTCCCGGTGTGGATCGCCGCCCAGTTCTTGCCGGTAGGGGCGTTCCCCTTTGCGCTGGTGATGGCAGCGCCTGTGATAGGCCATGCCTTTTCCCCCATGCTGCGGGGAAGAGGGGGAAAGGCCATCGCCGCCACTTTCGGGGTGCTGCTGGGACTGCTCCCTTATTGGCAGCCGGTGGCGATCTTAGTGGTGCTTTACATCTTCTTCTCAGTGGTGGTGGTGATCCGGCCCCACCGGCTGCGGACCATCTGGACCTTTACTCTGTTTGCGGCGGGGTGTCTGCTTTTTTGCAAGGCGGCGTCCATCGTGATCGGGTGCGTTGCCATTTCGGCGGTGGTGCTCTGCCGGCATCTTTCCCCGGCTCCAGACGAAGCGGGGCGGGAGCTGGTGGTTTTGGGAAGGAAGATCCGCTGATTTTCGGGGATTTTTGCAATAACCCCTTGCGGAACAGAAGAAAATATGGTATACTATAAGAACGAATCGTTTGCCCGGTTCTGTGCGGGCGTTTGAGTCTATACAATAAATTGCGGAGGGTCAAAAAAGATGAATGTTTTCGAGATTATCGGCGGCTCCATCCTGCTGATTGCCTGCATCATTCTGGTCATTCTCGTTATGCTGCAGGAGAGCAAGACCAATGGTACGCAGTCTTTGACCGGCGGTTTTTCCGACTCCTATCTGGGGAAGAATTCCGGGCGGACGCTGGATGCCATGCTGGCGAAGATCACGAAGTATGCGGCGATCGCATTTTTCGTGGTAACACTTCTGGTCAGCATCTTTACCGTTTACATTAAGTAAGAGGAAAGAGCAAAGCGGGGCTGTCTTGATCGGACGGGGGCGTGGTTTTTGCTGCGCCGCCGGGGGTCGGGGCGGCTCTTTTTTTATCAGGTGAGGAAAATGAACAAGCAGGAAACGTATCGGTTTTTAAAGGAGCACGGAATCTCCTGCGAAATCACCGAGCATAAGGCGGTCTTCAATATGGAGGAGCTGGATTCGGTAGAGCTTCCCTATCCGGAGTGGGACGCCAAAAACCTCTTTGTCCGGGACGACAAGAAGCGGAACTATTATTTGATTACCGTCAAGGGCGACAAGCGGGTGGATCTGAAGGCGTTCCGGAAAGCCCAGGGGCTCCGGCCGCTTTCTTTTGCGTCGGCGGAGGAACTGATGGCCTGTTTAGGGTTGATCCCCGGAGCGGTGACACCGCTGGGGCTTTTAAACGACCCGGAGCATAGGGTGCGCTTTTATCTGGATACGGAATTTCTGGGGAACCGGATCGGGGTGCACCCCTGCGACAATACAGCTACCGTCTGGCTGCAGGCGGAGGATCTGATGAGACTGATCCGGGAACACGGAAACGAAGCGGACTGGGTCACGTTATAAAAAGAAAGGAAATTGCATGGAAAAATGGAAAAAGCGCATTCAGCTCTATCTGGAAAAGGCGGGAAAAAAGGGCCTGACCTTCAAGGAGCTGACGGCGAAATGTAAGGTAAGAAAAGAAGATCTCAAGTCCTTCCGGAAGGCGCTGGATCAGTGTCTGGCGGAAGGCGTCGTGCTGGAACACAAACGGCAGCTGGTGGCGGCATCGGCGAAGGGGCTGAAGCCCGCCGTGATCAAACGTCTGAACCGCACCTATGCGTTTGCGGAACTGGACGCCGACGGAGGCGAGGTGTTCGTCCCCGGCAGCAAGCTGATGGGAGCCATGACCGGCGACCGGGTGCTGCTGCGGCTGCTTCCGTCCCAGAGGGGCGGGCTGCCCGATGGGGAAGTCCGGGAAATTCTGGAGGAAAACGCCCAGCCCTTTTCCGGGGTGCTGCGGATCTGGCCGGAAGGGGCGTTCGTGCAGCCGGATGACCTGGGAAACATGGATCTACAGGTTTCCGGGGACTTGGCCGGTGCGGAAGACGGGGACAAAGTCCTAGCGGAGATCAGCCGCCGGGGACTCAGCCATCGGGATCATCAGGTGCGGATTTTAAAGAGCTTCGGCTCCGCCAATCTGGCGGCGGTCTGCTGCCAGGCGATTTTAGAGGCGCAGGGAGTGTCCGAGGAATTCCCTGCGGCGGTGCTGGACGAAGCGAGGATGCTGGAGCATAAGGGGATCCCGGAAAAGGAGCTGCTTGGGCGGACGGATCTGCGGTCGGAGGTGATCTTCACCATCGACGGGGCGGATTCCAAAGACCTGGACGACGCCGTGAGCCTTCATAAATACGAGGACTTCTACGAGCTGGGGGTTCACATTGCCGACGTGTCCCACTATGTCCGGAAGGGCTCGCTGCTGGATGGGGAAGCCTTTGCCCGGGGGACCAGCATTTACTATGCCGACAAGGTGATCCCCATGCTTCCGAAGGAGCTTTCCAACGGCATCTGTTCTTTGAATCCCGGGGAGGACCGGCTGGCGTTTTCGGCGATCCTCACGCTGGATCCGGAGGGGCGGCTCATCGACTACGATTTTAAGAAAACGGTGATTCGTTCCCGGGTAAAGGGCGTTTACGGGGAAGTGAACCGGCTCCTTGCCGGGGAAGCCGTTCCGGAACTGGAGGCAAAGTATCGGGAAGTGCTGCCTATGCTGCCGGTAATGCAGGAGCTGGTAACCCTACTTCGGAAAAACCGCCGGGACAGAGGGGCGCCGGAGATCGAGTCCAGCGAGAGCAAGCTGATTTTAGATGAAAACGGCAGGATCAAGGACATCCGTCCCCGGGAACGGGGGGAAGCGGAGATCCTCATCGAGGAATTCATGCTCCTTGCCAACGAAGCGGCGGCAAGGCTGGCCCGGAAGGCGGAGATCCCCTTCGTTTACCGGGTCCACGAGCACCCGGATCCGGAACGGATCGCCTCATTGCGGGATACCCTGCGAAATCTGGGGCTTCCGAGCGGGGAGCGTTTAAAGGATCGGGTCCCGGCGGCGGCTCTGGCGCAGATTTTGGAAGATGCGGCGGATCACCCGGCGGCGCCGGTCATCAATCAGCTGGTACTGCGTTCCATGGCGAAGGCCAAATACAGCGAGAACCCCATCGGCCACTACGGGCTGGCGCTGGAAGATTACGCCCACTTCACCTCCCCCATCCGGCGGTACCCGGATCTGATGATCCATCGGATCTTAAGCGGGCTGGTTCGGGGAGAAGAGCCATCGGAGCTGCAAAAGCAGTTCGGGAGATTTGCCCCCAAGGCAGCGGCGCAGTCCAGTGCCACCGAACTGACCGCCATGCAGATCGAGCGGGACTGCGAGGACTGCTACAAGGCAGAGTACATGAAGGATCGGATCGGGGAAAGCTACGACGGCATCATCTCCTCGGTGACCTCTTTCGGGATGTATGTAGAGCTTCCCAATACCGTTGAGGGGTTGGTGCGGATCGAGGACCTGCCCGACGGCGAGTATTTCTACGACGGCGTGATGGAGCTTACCGACATCCACAGCGGCCGGCGTTACCGGATGGGTGATCGGGTTCGGGTCAGGTGCGTAGACGCAAACGTCAATGAGGGGCACGTCGATTTCCTTCTGGAAGAAGGCGAAGGCCGGAGGTGACGGTGTGGATCAGCGGGATTTTCTTGCCGCAAAGGAAGCTGCCCTTCGGGACAGCGGTATCGGCACTTTGGGGGAGAAGTCCGTTCACGCCGTGCTGAAAGCGGCCTATGAACCCCACGGGGAAAACCGGGAGGTGGCCGTAGGCGGCTATGTGGCGGATATTTTAGGTGAAGACGGGATCATGGAGATCCAGACCCGGGCGCTTTGGCGGCTTCGGGAGAAGCTGCAGGCGTTTTTGCCGGTGTGTCCGGTAACTGTGGTACACCCGGTGTATCCGGTTGAGTGGATCTTACGAACGGATCCGGACACCGGGGAGGTGACCCGCCGCCGCTCCTCCAAAAAGGGGCGGGGCTCCGACGTGCTGGCGGAGCTTTATCCGCTGAGGGAATTCCTGACGGATCCGGGGTTCCACCTGCGGGTGGTGGAGCTGGTGACCCAGCGATGGGACATCGGCAAAGCCCGTGGGAAAAAGCAACATCTGGATCGGGAACCGCTGGAATTTCTGCATGAGTGGGTGCTGGAGCGGCCGGAGGACTACCGGGAGCTGATCCCGGCAGGACTGCCGGAAGAGTTTACGGCAGAGGAGTTCGGAAAAGCGCTGCATCTGCGGAAGGATGGGGGCTGGAAGGCGCTGGCGACTCTGACGATCTTGGGACTGGTGGAGCAGATCGGAAAATCGGGCAGGCGGAATCTCTATCGATTGACGAAGGAGGGCACAGAATGAGCGGAACGGTGAAATTTCTGTGGGTGCTTTACGGCGCACTGACTTTGGTACATCTTGGGACCTGTGTCTGGGACAGCAGCGGGAAGTGGCGGGCGCTGACCAAAATTTTGCTGATGCCCATGGTGCTGCTCTGCTATCTGGCACTGGCCGGGGAGCCGAGGATTTTAGTCATCGGGGCGATCCTTTTGGGATGGGGCGGCGACGTGCTGCTGCTTTATTCGGCGCAGAAGGGGTTCTTCCTCGCCGGGATTTCCAGCTTTCTGGCGGGGCATCTCTGCTACGCCTGGGCGCTGGGGCTGCGGGGGGATTTTTCAAAGCCTCTCTTCACGCTGGGGCTTGCGGGAGCGCTGCTTTTAGTCGGAGTGGCGGCGTATCTGTCCCTTTTAAAGTATCTGCGGGATATGAAGCTGCCGGGGGCGATTTATCTGGCGGTGATCCTTCTGATGGTCTGGACGGCGGTCCTTTCGTGGAGGGAAAACCCCGGCGCAGCGGGTAACTGCATTCTCATCGGTGCGCTGCTCTTCTTCGTTTCGGATTACATCCTTTCCAGCGAGATGTTCCGGCGGCCCCACAGTTGGGGGAACGTGGCGGTAATGTCCACCTATGCAGCGGGGCAGTTCTTGCTGACTACCGGGCTGGCGATCCTTTCCTGAAAAAGGAAATCCGGCTTCCGCTTTTGCTGCGGAGGCCGGATTTTTTATCGGGTGCGGCAGATGGGCCGGACGTATTTCCAATAGCGGTCAGGATCATGGTAGAAGTAGAAGACCCGTTCCGGGGTCAGATCCGGCCGACAGCCGGCAACATGGTAGTCGAAGGCTTTCATGGCGGTCTCTATTTTTTGCTCCACCGCCTGATTCTGGGTCTTAAAGTCGAAGGGACCATGTTCGAAGACCAGATACTCCCCTTCCGGTACGTCCATCAGCTGCATCTGAGGCGGAACCTCTCCGGCGTAGTCTGCCGGAAGGCGCACGCCGTAGCTTTCGGCAAGGGGGATTCCCCAGCTGCAGATCCGACCGGTGGGGGCATTGATGAACGCCATCAGCTGGCCGCTGCTGCCGTTGTTTTCAGCACCGCCCAGATCGTCCAGTTTGCCCGGTATGCTGGAGAGAAGGCCGCAGATGGTTTCGCAGTCCTGTTTAGGAATGCGGCTCTGCCTTTCCCAGAAATCCCAGTAACCGATGCTTTCGTAGTTGCGGATGTGCAGGAATTTGTGGGCGGGGATGGTGACAAAATAGGTTTTGACTTCTTCATAGGTCTGCTCCATGCCGGTTCCTCCTGCGCTTATCAGGTAGCAGTCAAAGGGACGCAGAATGGTGCGGAGGGCAACGGGCTTCGGGTCTGCCCGGTACTGGCTTGGGGTCACGCCGTAGGCTTCCTTAAAGGAACGGGAGAAGGCTTCGTGGCTGGAAAAGCCATAGTCCAGTGCGATCTCCAGAAGCCTTTTTTTAGAATCCTGCACCTCTTTTAAGGCGAAGGCAAGGCTCCGCTGCCGCAGGTAGTCCCGGAAGTGCATCCCGGAAATCTCTTTGAATTTCCGGGAGAGGGTGTCTTCCGAGTAGCCCAGTTTGCGGGAAAGGGCGGAAAGGGTCAGCAAATCGCTCTCTCGTTTCCGGATACAGGCGTCGGTTTCGTCGATCAGGGTCTGGACCAGCTGGCGCCATTCGCTCATAGAGGGGTTCTCCTTTCGGCTGTTCTGCTTTTATTTTACCAGCGAGAGGGGAGTTTGGCTTGATCTGAACCGGAAAAGATACAGAAAAATGCCCGGAACAAACTGTTCCGGGCTGTTTCTGTGTCTTAATATTTGGGGCGCTTCACATAGGTGGTGTGGAGAATCTCGTGGGCAATGTGGCTACCGGGCTTTTCAAGGAACTCGTCATAGAGCTTCTTGATGCCGGGGTTCTCGTGAGATTTCCGCAGCTCCATCTTGGCGTCGGTCCGGTAAAGGCCCTGAGCCCGGAGGGCACGGAGATCGGTGAAGTTCCGGACGGAAGCCGGCTGGAAGGGCTGGCCGCCGCCGTTGACACAGCCGCCGGGGCAGGCCATGACTTCGATGAACTGATAGTCGGCTTTGCCTTCCTTGACGGCCCGGAGGACCTTCTTGGCGTTGGCAAGGCCGGAGCAGACGGCGACTTTCAGGGTCAGGCCGCCCACGGTGTAGGTGGCTTCCTTGACGCCTTCGGTTCCCCGGACTTCCTTGAAGTCCAGCGCTTCACCGGAAGCATTTCCGCCGGTGAGCCAGTCGGCTGCGGTGCGGAGGGCAGCCTCCATAACGCCGCCGGTTGCGCCGAAGATCAGGCCGGCGCCGGTGTCGATGCCAAGAGGTGCGTCGTAATCCTCGTCGGGGAGGTTCACGAAGTCAAGGCCGGCGGTCTGGATCATCCGGGCAAGCTCCCGGGTAGTCAGGGCAATGTCCACATCGGGGACGCCTGCGGCAGACTGGTCTTCCCGTCCCACCTCAAATTTCTTGGCGGTGCAGGGCATGATGGAGATCACAGCCATGTCCTTGGGATCGATGCCCAGCTGTTTGGCGTACCAGGTTTTGGCCACGGCGCCAAACATCTGCTGGGGAGACTTGCAGCTGGACAGGTTGGGGATGAATTCGGGGAAATAGTGCTCGCAGTACTTGACCCATCCGGGAGAGCAGGAGGTGATGAGCGGCAGGGCACCGCCGTTCTGGATTCGATCCACCAGCTCGGTGGCCTCTTCCATGATGGTCAGGTCAGCGGCAAAGTTGGTGTCGAACACTTTCGCAAAGCCCAGGCGCCGGAGAGCGGCTACCATCTTGCCTTCCGCATTGGTTCCGATGGGCATGCCGAAGGCTTCGCCAATGGTCACACGGGTGGCAGGAGCGGTCTGGACGATGACAGTCTTGGAGGGGTCGGACAGGAGCTTCAAAACGTCCTGAGTCTGATCCTTCTCGGCGAGGGCGCCGGTGGGGCAGGCTACGATGCACTGGCCGCAGGAGACGCAGGAGGTCTCGCCCAGAGGGGTCTCAAACGCACAGGAGATGTTGGTGCGGAACCCACGCTCGTTGGCGCCGATGACGCCCACGTCCTGCCATTTGCGGCAGACGGCGGAGCAGCGGCGGCAGAGCACGCACTTGTTGTTGTCGCGGATCATGTGGGGTGCGGAGTCGTCGATGTCGTAGTGGATCCGCTCGCCGTCGTAAATGGACTCGTCGGTGACGCCGTAGTCCAAGCAGAGCTTCTGGAGCTCGCATTTGCCGGACTTGACGCAGGAGAGACATTTCCGCTCGTGGGTGGAGAGGATCAGCTCTAAGTTCTGACGGCGGGATTCCAAAACCTTGGGGGTGTTGGTGAAAACTTCCATTCCCTCGTTAACGGGGTACACGCAGGCCGTGACCAGGCTGCGTGCGCCTTTCACTTCGACCATGCAGATCCGGCAGGCGCCGATCTCGTTGATGTCTTTCAGATAGCACAGGGTAGGGATCTGGATCCCAGCCTGATGGGCCGCCTCCAGGATTGTGGTCCCCGGGGCGACGGCCACCGGCATATTGTTGATTTTGATGTTGACCATTTCCATGACGTGAGCCACACTCCTTTATTTCTTGATGATGGCGCCGAATTTGCACTTCTCCATACAGGCGCCGCACTTGATGCACTTGGCCTGGTTGACCACATGGGGCACCTTGACGGAGCCTTCGATGGCGCCAACGGGGCAGGTACGGGCGCAGAGGGTGCAGCCTTTGCACTTATCGGTGAGGATGGTGATCTGCATCAGGTGTTTGCAGACGCCGGCGGGGCACTTCTTGTCCACGACGTGGGCGACGTATTCATCCCGGAAGTACCGGAGGGTGGAGAGCACGGGATTGGGAGCGGTCTGGCCCAAGCCGCAGAGGGAGTTGGCCTTGATGTAGTAGCAAAGCTGCTCCATCTTGTCCAGATCTTCCAGCGTCGCCTCGCCCCGGGTGATCTTGTCGAGCATCTCGTAAAGACGCTTGGTGCCCACCCGGCAGGGGGTACATTTGCCGCAGGACTCGTCCACGGTGAATTCCAGGAAGAACTTGGCAATGTCCACCATACAGGTGTCCTCGTCCATGACGATCAGTCCGCCGGAGCCCATCATGGAGCCGATGGCAATGAGGTTGTCGTAATCAATCGGGATGTCCATGTGCTCAGCGGGAATGCAGCCGCCGGAGGGACCGCCGGTCTGAGCCGCCTTGAACTTCTTGCCGTTGGGGATGCCGCCGCCGATCTCCTCGATGATCTCCCGGAGGGTGGTGCCCATGGGGACTTCCACCAGGCCGGTGTTCTTGATCTTGCCGCCCAGAGCGAAGACCTTGGTGCCTTTGGACTTCTCGGTGCCCATGGAGGCGAACCAGTCCGCACCCTTCAAGATGATCTGGGGGACGTTGGCGTAGGTCTCAACGTTATTCAGGATAGTGGGTTTCTGGAACAGACCCTTGACCGCCGGGAAGGGAGGACGGGGACGGGGCTCGCCCCGGTGGCCTTCGATGGAGGTCATCAGTGCGGTCTCCTCGCCACAGACGAACGCACCTGCGCCCAAACGGAGGTCGATGTCAAAGTCAAAGCCGGTGCCGAAGATGTTTTTGCCCAGTAAGCCGTGTTCTCTGGCCTGTTTGATGGCGACCTGCAGACGGTGGACAGCGATGGGGTACTCGGCACGGACGTAGATGTAGCCCTGAGAAGCGCCGATGGCATAGCCGGCAATGGCCATGGCCTCCAAGACGACATGGGGGTCGCCTTCCAGAACGGAACGGTCCATGAATGCGCCGGGGTCGCCTTCGTCGGCGTTGCAGCAGACGTATTTCTGATCGGCTTTATTGGCTGCCGCAAAGGCCCATTTCCGGCCGGTGGGGAAGCCTGCGCCACCACGGCCGCGGAGACCGGAAGCAAGCATCACGTCGATGACCTCCTGAGGGGTCATTTCAGTGAGGACTTTGCCCAGCGCCTGATAGCCGTCCACGGCGATGTACTCGTCGATATTTTCGGGGTCGATGACGCCGCAGTTCCGGAGAGCGACCCGGTGCTGCTTGGCATAGAACTGGGTCTCGTCCAGGGATTTGATCCGGTCGGAATCCTCGGAAACGGTCTCCTTATAGAGCAGATGCTTGACCACACGGCCTTTGAGCAGGTGCTCGCTGACGATCTCAGGGATATTTTCAGGCTTTACTTCGGAATAGAAGGAGCCTTCGGGGTAAACGATCATGATGGGGCCCAGAGCACACAGGCCGAAGCAGCCGGTCTTGACGACCTTTACTTCGTTTTCCAGGCCGTTTGCTTTCAGCTCGGCATTCAGGGTGTCGATGATCTGCTGGCTGTTGGAGGAGGAACATCCGGTGCCCCCGCAGACCAGTACGTGCGAACGATACATGTAGCTGCCTCCTTATTTCATATCAGCGCTGCCAATGGTGTACTCAGTGACGACCTTGCCGTTCATCAGGTGGTCGGACACAACTTTAGCGGCTTTTTCAGGGGTCATTTTGACGTAAGTGGTTTTGGTCCCATCGGTGTCAAAAACCTCGACGATGGGCTCATACTGACAGATGCCGATGCAGCCGGTCTGGGCGACGGTAACATTTTCCAAGCCGTTTTTCTCAATCTCTTCGACGAAAGCGGCGAGGACGGGACGGGCTCCGGCGGCGATGCCGCAGGTGGCCATGCCGACGACAACGTGGGTCTTGTGAGAATTGTCCTGACGCAGATGGACACTTCCCTTTACACGGTCACGGACAGCCTTCAGCTCTTCCAGGCTCTTCATAAGGATCTTCCTTTCTTTTAAATGATATCCGGCACTTCCTTTCGGAGGGCCGCTGTGCCTTCTTCCAGCGTGCTCCGAATCCATCGGAGGACGTCCGGTTCGTTCAGGGGGACGTCTCCGAGAATTTTTTTCAGTTCCCGGGTGTCCAGAACGAAGGCGTTGGAGTCAATGGAGCGGGTATATACGAGGTCAAGGGTGGGATTCATGGCAACGAGGGAGAGGATCGTAGCATCCATGTCGCCTAAGGGGCGACAGTCGATGTGATCCGTGTGAAAAGAAGCTGTGACGGTCGTCCCTTTTCCGGATGCAGACCTTAAGGAAAAACTCCCGCCGGTCAACTCTGCCGCTTCTTTAAAGAAGGGGATCCCCAAACCGATCTTCCGGGTGGTTCGGGTGGTAAAAAAGGGGTCTTCCGCCTGCCGGGCTTCTTTTTTCGTCATGCCGCAGCCGTTGTCGGAAACGGTAATGGTCAGCAAATGCTCCGTTGGGTGTTCCGCAGCTGCGACGGAGATCTGCGATGCACCGGCCCGGATGGAATTCTGAGCCAGATCCAGAACGTTTAGCGACAGCTCCTGCATGAATCTTCTCCGTGCTTATTCGTATTTGGCAAGGATCTCATCCACGTCGTCGGGAAGCAGTTTCCCGTAGACCTCATCGTTGATGGTCATGACCGGAGCAAGGCCGCAGGCGCCTACACAGCGGCAGGCGTCCAGAGAGAACTTGCCGTCGGGAGTACATTCACCGCCCTTGATGCCGAGCTTCTGCTGGAGACGGTCGTAAACGTCGCCGGAGCCCTTGACATAGCAGGCGGTGCCAAGACATACAGAGATCTTGTACTGTCCCTTGGGGTAAAGAGTGAACTGGGAGTAGAATGTAACGACGCCGTACACCTCTTCCAGCGGGATGTCCAGACCCTCGGCAATGATGGTCTGCACCTCGATGGGAAGATAGCCGTAGACTTCCTGAGCCTGCTGCAGCACGGGCATCAGTGCGCCCGGCTGTTCCTTGTGGGCGGCGATGATCTCCATGAGCTTGGCTTCCTGTTCCGGCGTGCCTTTAAATGTAACACCGGCTTTTTTGGTAGACATAGCGTGGACCTCCTTGTGAAATGTTTAACGAAACAAATGCAAAAACAGCGAAGCCGTCCAAAAATCCATAGGCCCGCTGTTAGGACGGGAGTTGCGAGATCTGGCGGCAAAATAAGGAACGTCGATTCCGGACAGGAGAAACGACGTCCTACGCTTCTTTGCATTATAGCACATTTTTCGCAAAAATGCTATAGTGTTTGTGAAATAACCCGAAATTTGTTTTTTGGAGACCTTATACAAAAGGGGAAAACCAAAAGATAAAACGGGAAAATCCGGCAATTTTCAAGGAAATCAGCAACGTTTTTCCTAAAAAGAACGGGGATTTTTCGAAAGAACTCAACAAAGAAACGGAAGCAGCGAGTAAAGGAAGTCACCGGAATTTCTGAAACGGGAAAGAGAAACCTGTCCGCCCAGCTCGGAAAAAGGTGGGGTTTTGGTGAAAAAAGGCGAGAAAGAGCCATGTTTTCTTCAATATGGCAGCCATTTCGATTTGGAAATAGATCAGTTAGCAACTGCTTATTCTTAAAATAAGAGAAAATTGGGACCGTATTTGCAAAATCCGAACGTTTTTACCACGAAAATCCGGATCCGGGGCATAAAAGGAAAGAAATTTCAGGCCGACTGCGTAAAAAACAGCTGGACTCTTTTTACAAAAACAGTCGGAAAAAGAAAAAATTTTTGATCGATTTAGGAATTTTCAAAAATAGGTTGACAATCAGGGAAAGATGTGATAAAATAATCAATGTTGTCAGTTGAGGTAAGTCAAGGGCAGTTTGCGCTCGTAGCTCAGTTGGATAGAGTGTTTGACTACGAATCAAAAGGTCGCGGGTTCGAATCCCTCCGGGCGCGCCAGTGTACAAGCCGCAGATGCGCGGCATTTTGCGGCTTGTATTTTTCATAGAAAACCCCTTGACAAAATCAACCAACTGTGATAGAATGGAAAAGCTGTCACGAGAGGACCAACTACCGGGGCGTAGCTCAGTTTGGTAGAGTGCTTGGTTTGGGACCAAGATGCCGCAGGTTCGAGT